>Ga0116227_10000708_pt1 | contig 67639 bp, 48 predicted proteins | sample S1TSphgellanicum_FD_89693 | JGI IMG/M metagenome (GOLD analysis project Ga0116227, IMG submission 89693) | Host-associated microbial communities from peat moss isolated from Minnesota, USA - S1T2_Fb - Sphagnum magellanicum MG | ecosystem: Host-associated > Plants > Peat moss > Unclassified...
GTTAAAATTCTAGGTCAAAACCAGTGTTGCATGTTCTTGACTTTTATAAAGAATTAGTGTCATATTTCTTACAGAGGAGGATCTAAGATCAAAACCTGTGCTGTGAAGCAAAAACATTTATTCTGAATGTTGGTGATGGATAATATGCAGATTTTATTTAATTTCAAGGAAGTTTTGTCAAAATTTTAAATATATATATATTTATGCATTAAAATCAATTTTTCAAAACAAAATAATTATTCGACAACAAGATGCCAAACCTGAAAAGGTACTATGATATTAGACAGGTTCCAGTTCAAAAAAAAACACATTAAAATGATTCTGGTTCTGGTTCCACAACAAAAATGGAACAGGTCTGATTCTTAAAAACATAAATTCCAGTTCTGAAAATCAGACCCAGATCCAGTTTAATTCCATGTAACCAGAACCGACAATTAATTTGCCAGTTACCCTCTGGTTAGCCCCATACTTATAGTCTTACAATTCCAGTTTCCATTTTGAGTCTGGTTCCACACATAAATAAATTGAACCAGAAACCCAGTGTGATATTAGTTCTTATCCAATTCCATTTCTAGTTCTGATTCCACTTCCAGAACCAGTTCCAAAAATCAGTCTCAGTTCTGGTTGTGTTTTTGCACCATACGATCAAAACATCACCACGTTATGTGATTTTTCATGTTCTGCATGGTTTTTTTTTTAAATTATTTATTTTGTTATGCATGTTATACTATTCCAGGAAAAATGTGCCTAGGTTTTGATCATATCACATGTTCACATAATAAATAAAAGAAAAACACCTAGCAAGGGAACAAGGGAACAAGAGAAGAAAAAAAGAAAGAACTGAAGCCCAAACAAAAGACCACACTCCAAAACACAGAACACACAATGAAGAGCCCTAAGAGGAGATAACATAAAACTTAGGACTTAAACCCACCACCAACTCATCCATTTTGAGTTTTTGCGTAGTCAAATGAGACTATGTAAAAGAATACAAAAGAAGTGACATGGTGTCAATACTTTGATATTCCTTATAAAATTTGGACCCTAGAAACATGAAGCAAATCACGTAAGGAGATGAACAAATCACTATTACATATGATATCTTATTATCTTTTGTGATGCAATCGAGTGTGGTGCATGTAAATGGTTTGGAACTTACACTCCATGTAAGTGCAAATCCCATAATGAAATTTATTTACACTTCATGCAAGTGTATAATAGTTATAGTTATGCTCCCACAACTAATTCATATGACTTTGCAAGAAGGTCTGGTCATTAAAGATATATAATAAAATTATTTATAAGGTAAGAAAAACGACACTAGAACCCTGAGTTTGATCATAAACAGGGTGTGATTCAAAAAAATTAAAAACATTAGCATTCAAGGGTGGGGGATTAGGGGAACGTCAGTTTTTATGGTCAACTGAGTTTCACCATGTCTTTCCTTTTTCTTTAGCGCCGCCACTGTTGCTGCATACATTTTCACTGCTCCTACTTGTAAAGCTACTATAATTAGTCTTGAACCTTGTGCATTAAATGCTGATTTCCAGCATTTCATTCCCAGATTTAATAAAATTTTCTTAGTTTATGGATACCCCTGAAAGAAGGGTGAGTTTGCAAATAATTTTAGTATTTACACTTACATGCCCCAAACCATTTACAGGGGGCAGGTAAGTGTATTTGACAAATTATGTACACTGACCTCATGTAAGTGTAAATATATATATATATATATACACTGCAACAAGATAAGTGTAAGTGTAAAAAATTTGGACGTGTAAGTGTAAATGCTTTGCATGGACACTGGATTTACATGCCATATGACTATTGACACTTATACACACAATCCTGATGCAAATTCTCATCAAAACAGCCCAGGGCTTCATCTGACCCCACATTTTGAGAATATACCCCACCCACACGCGTACCCACCACCATAAAGCACAAGGCAAACTTTGTCATAATGTTATACATACTTGCATCAAGATCTTTTGCATCATCCTATTTAGGAAGCAGATGGACCTTACACCTTGTAAGAATAAGATTCTTCCTATTTCTAGGTGAGAGATTGGAATATTAACTTTTGGGTGCTTTCTTCAGAGTCTAAAATGCTAGGCTGGGTGTATTTCAGTGTTGGTTGGTTCTTAGGTTCTAAGAGGAATCGTCAATTTCAATTCCTAAAATTTTAAAAGCTTTTGGTTCTAATTCAATTTTGGTTCTTTTCATTTAAGGAATTGGAATTTGGTTTTGGTCTTAGTTCTGGTTTTTTTTTAAGAAATCAAAAATTGATTCTAGTTTCACTTTTTTAGGGCAATTTCAGTCCCAGTTCTAAAAGCTAGTTTCAAATTGAACCAATGTGAGTTATTGGTTCCATAACCTTCAATTCCCGTCCCAATATGAAAAACAACTCAAAACCTTAGAAAATTGAAACCTAATTTGAAATTGAACTAGTTTTGAATCCCGATTTCATAATTGGCAGTTCTAGTTTCAAAACTTGAAAATGCTCTCTTTTTTATTTGATGAAAAAATAATTATAAATGATTAAACATAAACCCTAAGAAAACACCAACAAGAGGACTAATGTCAAAGATTACATTGAGAGCAACAAGAAGGTCACAACCAAAATAAGAGGGTGAACAAACATGATAAGATATTTGGTCCTCGTGATTTTTTTACTCATGTAAATGAAGATAAGAAACTATATTTAACACTTGTGGACCCACAACTTGTTTTTTTCAACGCACATGGTGTAAAAGAAATGATTGCATAATAATGGGCTCACAAGTGGTTTCTTTTATTCACATAGGTGAAGAAAATGAGATTGCACACATGGTTTTTTTTACTCACACAAAAAAAGAAAAAAAATGATATTGCATACTTGTGGGTTCACAAATGATTTTTTTTTCAATTCACATAAATGACAAAACAAAATGATATTTCCCACCCATGGGCTCACAAGTATTTTTTTCAATTCACATAGGTGATGAAGCATAATGATATTTCATTCTTGCAATCCCATAAGTGTTTTTTGAATCATATAAATGACCGAAGCAAAAAGACGAACATCTTTCAAAAATGATGACCAAAGCAAGAGGAAACACACTTACCAATTAACCATTGCAATGACCATCACCACCATCATAACACCTCAACTTGCAACCACCATTGTTGCCACCAAGAAAGCAAAGACCATGAAAACAACACATAACCCTTACATCAACTATAAAATATAGTGTTGATAATCAAAGCAAAAGGACAAGTAATAACAACATCACAAAAAGTTGGTGAATAACTCACCCATAAGTAAAAAAGATTGGTGCAAAAAAACAAGTAGTTTGAATTTTTTAAAATAATGGTGATGGCAAACAAGCAACAAAAAAAACAAAAACAATCAATAACAAAAAAACACAAATCATAAAAAGGAAAAGCCTCAATCTTAAAAATTCACCCTAAATTCCTACTTTGGAATTGGAACTAGAGTCGAATTTTTATCAAAAACCCAATTTGATTCCAATTAAAATCACAAGGTGGAACTAGACCACAAGTCTAGTTCTGATTTTAAAACCTTATAAAATCAAAGGTTGATTCCCACCCGAGTTCCAGAACCTTGATGAAACCTTTGGATCCAATTCTACCTAGTTCCCAAAAATGAACTTGGGTCCAGGTAAGTTCTAAGTACCGAGATCCAGGACAACCAGTTCTTGCCCGACGATCTAGGAACCCAACGAACACTAGTGCATTACTACATTAAAGGGCTTAAGACTTGTGATACAACCTTTTATTTTGGAAATGTCACCCATCAAGTTGTGTTTGACCAAGAGTTTATCAAAGCATAAGTCAAAGGTTATAATGGACCTAAACATATATAAATCCTAGAACATGGGAGGGGTAAGGGTTCTTTTGCAAACTCCTTAAGAATGGTTTGACTAACCCAACCTTCATGACTACACCAGTTCCATTTTGGATGAACTTGAATCCATCCAAATTATTGAACCTTTTGCAAGAATTGAAATTGGGTCACTTTTTTTTCTCGCCTACCTACGCATAAAAAAAAATTTGCCCATCTACCCACCTTCCCCACCCAAGCTACTTAACTATCAGGTCCATCTTCCTACCTACATCCCACCCATCTATCTCTACTTGCCAAACCTACCATCACCCCCACCCATTCTTGGCTAAACATTTATCTTTTGGCAAAATCTTTATTTTTTCATAGCTAGACTTTTACTTATTGGCAAAACTTTTATATATTTTTGGTTAAACCTATTTTTTCTTAATTAAACCTCTACCAATTGGCAAAACCTTTACTTATTGACAAAACCTTTGTATATTTTTGGTTAAACCTCTACCTCTTGAAAAAACGTATATTTCCTCTTAGCTAAACGTTTGCCTCTTGGCAAAACCTTTTTGTTTCTTAGTTGAACCTTTATTTATCAACAACACTTTTATATTTTCCTAATTTATAAATCTCTACCCTTTAATAAAACATTTGTCTCTTTTTGGTCTCTTTTTGGCTAAACCTTTGCCACTTGGTAAAAATTTTATCTTTTCCTAGATAAACCTTTGTAACTTTTTTTTTAAAAATTTCTTGGCTTAACCTTTGCCTCTTGGCAAAACTTTTTTTTTTGGTTAAACCTTTACCTTTTAACAAAACCTTTTTTTTTATTAACAAAACCTTTATATTTTCTTGACTAAACTTTTGCCTCTTGATAAAACTTCTTTGTTTATTTCCAAAATTGCCATTTTTGGAAAACCCAAGCCATGAATGTTCACATTTTTGAACAACTTACAAGCTCAACAAATTCGTAATGAAAAAAAAATTGACTGAACAAATAAAAAGGTTGAAACTAAATGGAATTAAATTCAAATTGGAGCACAACACTTCAAAAAAGAACAACCTTTATTGGTAAAATTAACATCTAACAAATTATTACACATCACTAGTATATCCTTGTGGAAGGTGGAGTTTATCGCATGCACTATGCACCATTTGATGAATTGAAAAGGATGATGATTTAATTGAAACAATTTAGGTGAATAAACTTGGTTATGCAAATCCTTTTAGTCTCACATGGGGTGCTCACAATTGGAATTTTGAATCCAACATGTCTAATCAAGATAAAGAAATGCAAGTCATGAACAAAAACCATGAATCATGACTAATAAATTTGCAAACACTTAACCTTTTATTACATTGTTTTTCCATCATACAATTGAATCATGACACTAGTTTTCTTTTAGTCACTTGGCTTCAAAATAGCACAAAGGAGGCCTTTGTGACAAATGTGGTTCAGTTGCCCTTTAACTTCAACAATTTTTCACCCATCACCATGCAACAAAGGTCATCAAAATTAAAACTTATAAAAGAAAACATGAGCATTTTTATGACTTTTCCTTGAATAAAGGTGCACCTTAGAGCATAGTGTTAAGCCATTGTAGCCTAGCTTGAGATGGGAAATTTTTGTATTGCACCAACATTTTTGTGCCATGTTCACTTTTTATACATTTTTTGATTTTCCACAAATTTTTATTTTCCCAATTTGTAATATATTTTCCTTGTCACACTATGTCATATTCCACATGCATGTTTCAATCCACTACAAACAAATTAAATTAAAAGAAAATTAACTAGCAATATCTTCATCTTTACATGCAAACATCAAGTATAGGCATGCCTCATTTTGTTTTCAATCCTCAAGTTGCAATGCTTGCATCATTGAAAGTTTAAAGTCGCTTTTAATGTGGCCACAAATGTAATTATGTCACTATTCTTGTAATGTAATGTTACCATAGTAACCTTCTCACAATATGTACATAAAAATGTATTATGTAACCTCACCAAAAGCCCCCCTTTGATTTGATAGGATTTGATTACATGCAGGTATTACAAAAGTTTGTTCTTTCATCATTTAACATTTACTTAAACACATCATCTCCACCAAACGCAATATTTGCATCTAATGGACCAAATGCAATAGGAAATATTTAAAATATGAAATAAACTAAAAAATATTAATAATAATAATTTATCATACTTTTATGTAAGTTATAATATTTAAACATATTGTCAACTATCATATTAAAAAACCTATTAATAAAAACTTGATTGTGAAATTACATACCAATATTGCAAGTTTGAAATTCAAGAAGTAAATAATACCATTAAACTTTAGATTGAACATTTATTCAAATGAACCCTAAACCTACATTTTAATTGTATTTATATGGAATTATAGTGATTTTTTTTGGCATTTTTCTTTTATAAAAAAAATCTTCAATAACATGGTATAGAGAACTGTTTGGAATTTTTTTCCAAAAAAATCACCACATTTATGAAATCATCAAGATTTTTGGATTTTCAATTTTTTAAACATTTTAAATTGTAATATTTAGTTAGTAAAATCTAATGGTTGGCCAACATATTGAATTCCTAGATTTTTTACTTCTCTATATGTTTTGTAATTAGATTTGGTTAAACCCTCTGGTGATTGATCACCACTTTTGGTGCAACATGAGAAAATAGTGAAAACACCACTAAGGGTTTTGGTTAAAATAACATTTACATTCTTTATTTCTTGCTACCTAGGTGAAGGTATTGTCAAATTATTAAAATTAAATGTTCTTTTAACACAATTCAAATAAGACTTAGTATTGTGTTATTTATTTAAATTGTGTTAAAATAACATTCAAGTAAATAACACAATAAATTTCAGAATATTTTAACTCTTTTATTCAATAGTTATATAACATTATAAATCATAAATTTATTATAAACCATAGAAAATATTGAACTTTTATATTAAAAAAAACTATAGACAAATGGAAAACAAAAATGTTTTAGAACAACTAATTATGCTTTGAATTATAAAGTTAATCAAATAAAAATTTGAATGAATAAAAACAACAGCCCTTAAGTTTAAAGCTAATTACCCCAAAATAATTATATACATTCCTAAACAATTATAGTGGTAGATGTCATAAAAATTAACAAATATATAAACATATACAAATGTCATAAAAATGATTTTCTAGGAGTGAATGATGCATTAAAATGAAACATCATGAAATGAAAAAATTAAATGAAAGAAATAAAAATTTATTCTCTTACCTTTAGTGTGGTCTCTCCAAGTTGAAAGCCCAACTTGAGACCTTCTCTACTCATTTTCAAAAGAAATAAAATGAGTCTTATTGCAAATATGTGTAAATGAAAAATTTCACCCAAAATCCAACCTAAGATTGATTTTAATTAATATTTTTAAAATGTGAAAAAACTCATAAATGTCTAAGGGTAAACCCTATGAACCCTAAACCCTTTAACTTTAAATTTATCAAGCCTATTGCTTAATTAAATTGGGTGTTTATTGCTTAATTAAAAAAAGTACATCTTGTGCATTAAATGGTTCAAAATGGAGGTGAATTAAGTTTAAAATTTCCACCAAAATATTTTCAATGATTGTAATACCCACATTTGGGGCTAGTGGCTTATTGTCATCACGGGTTGAGTAGCATTAAAATAAATATTAGTGGGCTATTTGTAATACTTACCTTTTACATTATAATTTCATCAATCGAAATTCAATCTTCAAGTGTATAGGCAAGTATGATGATGGGTGGGTAGGTAGGTTTTGCCAAAAGGTACATGTTTAACTAAGAAGTAGAAAAGTTTTGTTAAGAAGTAAAGTGGTGTTACCAGAAAATATAAGTTTTGCCAAACAGAAAATATTTAACCCAGAAGAAATAGAGGTTTTCACATGAAGCAAGGTTTAACCATGATGAAATAAAGGTTTTGCTAAAAGGTAGCGGTTTAGCAAAAAAGAAAATAAATTACCAAGACATAAAAGTTTTGCCATAAAGCATAAATATTTAGCCAAAAAGTACAAAGATTTTGTTGAAATGTAAAAATTTAGCCCACTAATAACGCAAATTTAACTAGGAAAATACAAAAGTTTTATCAAGAGGTAAAGGTTTAGTTTAAAATAAAAAAGGTTTTGTTAAAAAATAGAGGTTTTAAAGTGAGGAAAAAATAAAAGTTTTACCAAGAATAGAAGTTTAACCAAAAACCAAAGATGTTTTATCAAAAGATAAAAGTTTTACTAAGAAAAAATAACAATTTTGCCAAAAATAAAATAAAGGTTTTGCTAAGAGGTAGAAATTCAACCAAAAAATAAAAGATTTTACTGAAAAATAGAAGTTTAGCTAGGAAAAAGTAAAGATTTTACCAAGTGGTAGAAGGATTAACCAATAAATTAAAAGACAAAGGTTTTGTAATTGGATAGAACATTTATATATTCTTAGTTAAGGTTTAACCAGGGAGTAAAGTTTTTTGCCATATGATAGAGGTTTAACCATGAAAAAAAGGTTTAACCAAAAATATATAAAAGTTTTGTGGAGAAATAAAGATTTAGCCAAAAAGAGATAGAAGTTTTGCTAATTAGTAGAAGTTTTTCTAGTAAAGGATAGAAAGTAGGTAAACAGGTAAGGCCAAGATGTAGGTGAATAGGGTAATTAAATTTGTAGGGTAACTAAGTGCGAGGGTAGTATAAAGGTTAGGGTTGGGGAAAAAGGCCAAGAAAAATGAAATAAACCAAAAGTTAACAACCAAAAACATTGATTATAATATTATGTTGGTTAAAAAAAGGTCAAGAACTCAATGAAAAAAACCACCCCATATTAAAGATAAAATGGCCAACTAATGTAGTCATAAGGTTGGTTCATTCTAGCCAAAGACAAACAACTTTTCTAAAACATCCAAACCAATGTTGTCTGGACATGAAGATTTGAAGTTATGCCTAGGTTATCAATATGGCATTTTTAAAAAAAACTATAACATAAGAATTTGTATAAAAAATAATTAACAAATGCATTTGTTATAACAAATATATATATTTTTTATTTTTTTTTGTCATTTGGCAGATATGGATTTGTCAATTTTCAAACTTAGATTAACGATAAAATATGTACAACATTTAGAGATAAAATTTTAAGGTTATGAATTTTTTTTGCAATCACACATTTGTCTTACAAAAGCAAAAACATTTCTACAAAACTAAAAACTTATGGGGGAGTCGAACCCTAGTTCTTTAAAGAACTTTGCCTAATGTGCAACACAAGATTCTTACCCCAACCACACCCCACCTATTACCTCGTAGCATCCAACCCCGCACAACACAACCAAAACTCCATCATTTCTATTGTTGATGAGCTCTAGAAATACACCTTATAGGCTCAACACAAGTTCTTCCAAATGCAAACCATTATTCATGTTTGAAATTCTAACAATATAAAAGAAGCCCAAAAAACAAGAAAACAAATTTTGATCTTACCTTTTAATCATTGTCCAATTCTACTTATTCAAAATAATTTGATTCCTCAATCAAATCATAATTTTCTTCAGCTAATAAACTTTCAAGTTTCATAAATTTTGTCAAATCCTTATTCTATGAACAATTCAATTGAGGATTATCGAGCCAATTCTTCACCATAATGATGATGCAATCTAAATTATCCACTTGCAATTTATAACATCTTAAAATTGTTAACACGCTAGCAAGACAAAACATTTGTTCAGTTTCAATCTATGACCCTAAGATTCCCACGACTTGTTTGGTAAGGAAGCCAACATTTGGGAATTAGTTCTCATGAATCCGCCACTAAGCTACGGGATCAACACATGTAATAGGAGTTATAAATAACCTCTTGAACAAAAAAAACTCTCCAACAAGTGTGCACAAAGATTCTTCCATAGATGTGCGCACACCAAATATATTATGATCTTCTTATATGAAATCACTAGATCCAGCAATTGATCCAACAACTATTACTACACATGTTTGAACAAGGTAAATGCAAGCTATAGTGGCTCAAAAGGGGCAAGAATCCTAATCCCAAAAGTCTATATAAATGGAAAATTCAACATTAGAATGGAAAAAAATGAAAAAAACCAATGTTGAATGGGTCCTATGTGGTGACTAATCAATTAATAAAGTCCATATGAAAGGCTGCCCATCTTGAAAACTATTTATTATACATGTTAGGGGGAAAGAAATATCAATCCAACAAAAAATGCCCAAGATTGGGATTTTTGAAAATAAGGCCCAAATCTAGTCATTCAAAAGTCCATAATTACTTATTGGTTAAAGTTTTTGTTGTACTTTTTTTCAATCCATATTTGTTTTCCATCATGTATCATATATTGAATCCCTACAAAAAATATCGAAATGAAATTATAATAAAAATGCATTCAAATGTTAATGCAGAATCCAAATTATAAGCCAAATGTCCATTTTAAATGTCCATTACTATATGATTGGTGTGTGTTTATTGAATTTCACCACTTAATAAATATTTTTATTCAAGTTGGTGATCTTAATCCATAAATTTTTTTTCAAATTAATGATTTTATAATGTGTTTCTAGCATTTGAATAGAGTACATTCTATAGAAAGTCCATAAGGATGCAAAAAATGAGCCACCGTAGTTTGCATCTACCCAACAATAGGGTTTAATATTTCAAATATTATCATCAAAAAAGGAATTACTACAGTTGCATCATATTCACATGCAAGACAAATGCAAGCCCCACATCCCACATAATTTTCCACAACCTTCAAACTTTTGAAATGAAGATCAAGCATAATGGCTAGCATATTGTGAACCTTATGGCCATCATAAGTTTAAAGAAATTGCAAAAAAGGTTTAATCACCTTAACAATTTCAACTCACATGTTATTTTGAAAGATGAAGACTTTAACATCATTTAATCATCAACAACATCAGTATTGGTTCTAATGTCAACCTCCCAAATTTGTGTCAAACTAATAGCAATAGTGAAAGTTTTATAATAGTTCTTATAATAGCTTTCCATAGCATCAAATAATGGACCAGCCATGGAAAGTCTTGCAATTTCATGAACTTCAAATAAACCAATAATAACATGCATAAGGTTCCAAGAATCACTCAAATAATTAATTACTAGGACAAATGTGTTCATTTTGCCTTTGGACATTTAGAAATCAAAATTGGCAAAGACAATGAATGTTTTGACAAGATGTAGTAACACATGCAAATTCATGGTTTTTGTGACCATCATCAGAATCACTTCTTCCACCAAAGTAGAACAAGAAGGAAAAACAACATGTGAGCACTGACATAAAACCAACCTCCACAACCAAATATTTTCACAAGTGGAAAGGGCCCTCTACCCCTTATATATATACATTGCCAAACTTTCAAGAAATTGTTGTTGTGACTCAACAATGATTGCACAACAAGTCGAGCCAAACCACTTCTTTACTAATTGTTGATTATGGTTAATTACCTTGGCAAATTTATTAATTTTCTCAACATTAATGGCCAATTGTCTGCTAGCAACCAACCTTGGATGTGCAAATTCAATGTGGTTTTTCATGGGAATGATCCCATTAAACTTACTATACTTGATAAGTCATTTTCATAGAGTAGATCTTTGGCATAAATCAAGAACACTTGCTTGTTCAAATCTGTAAATAATGCACCGCAACATTTTTGGGTTCTCAACATCCATAGGTAAGTTGTCATTGATAACAAAAAAAACCCCAACATAGTGAACCCTAACTATGTGGTTTCCAAGCTACAACTTCGGCTTATATATTTATGAGCTACTGAATTTCAAGCTTAATTGAACTTGTTGTAGCAATAGAAAAATGAGTTGCAGCAAGAAAATCTATTACATCGGCATGCATATACATGTTCTTCTCATTAAAAATTGATGGTGTGGGTTGATTTTCTCCAACACCGCCAATTGATGGACTCAACTAACAAAAAATCTTTTTCAACCAATATATTAAGCATAAAGCAAAAACCTGACACCTAACCAAAAAAAAGCAAAAACAAAAAGAACTTGAGTAGATGGAAACTTACCTAAAATTGTTTATTGCTTGAATCTTGCAAAACCTTAGAACCTATTTTGACAAAACAAGGGAAATCGAGAAACAATTTTTTTTTAAATGACAAAGCAAGGAAGTTTCAAAATTCACATTACTGAAAGTGGCTACAAGCTTAAAGTTGCACTGCAATTGAAATGTAAAAACACTATAGTAGAAAGACAAGTTGCATTGTATTTGAGAAGTGTTGTAGTAGTTGGAGATAAAAAATCCACTATGTCTATAGTGGTTGAAAGACAAAAACTCCATTGTGATGGAAATGCAAAAGCATAGGGCATAGTTGGAAGACAGAAAATAGAAGAAAAACATTACACAATTTAAAAAGTAAATAAAAAAATAGAACCTATATATTGCACAATGGAAATGCAATGATGGAAATCTAGCTTGAAGATGGAAGTTGCACTATAATTCACGTAATTCACAAAAGACAAAAGTTGCATTATAAAAAACATAATTGTAGAAATGTCGAAAGTAGGAATGTGCATTGTGCACATACAACATGCAAAGTTCTTAAACCCTAATGTGTCTCATGAAAAAACAACAAAACAATTCATAAATAATAACCCAAATTCAACAAAAACAAAAAACAAAAGATAGTGACGAAAACTTATCGAGCAAAGACGAAGGAGACTAAAAATGTATAGCCAAACATGAAAAACCACAAATTGTTGAACACAAACAAAAAAGATTGAACATGAAAAATGAAAGTCATGCAACAAATTTTAGAAAAGAAGTGACATAGCTCCTCGAGCTAAAGAAGCTCAACATTTAGCATAGCCAAAAGTTCAACACTTAACACAACTCTCAATCCTCAACACCATTGAAAGTTGAAAGTTCAACATTCAACAACATCGAAAGCCAAAACTTAATGATTCAACACTTAATGACGCCGAAAGCTCAACATTTAATAACATCAAAAGTTCAATGATGTTCAACACCTGCAATGAAAATCTTGTGACAACAACTAGAGATGACACACATTCAAGCTTTGCAGTAGCTTGGAAAAAGACCAAACCTAAATTAAAACCCAAAACCCTACCACAAGCTCCATATTTGAACCTTAAACCCTAAGCACCAAATATGCATATGCATAATCCCACAATCTATATCCGGGCCCCTAATAACTTTAGTTGGTGAATAGGCATCTTGATGATCACACAAGGACATGTGAATATGCATGAATACTGATTATTGATTGAACGCCTTCCACCGGATATGTACAATCCTGAATATTATAAAAAAACCTAGATTCCAAATATATTTAGGTGCATATCCAACCTCTAATCATATACATATCCAGATTTTTTGATATATCCAAACAACACTAATCCAAACCTACTTTGAGACTCTTTTCATTTTCCTTGATATGATGAAATGAGGGATCTTAATGATGCACCAAAACAAGATTGACATACAAAGTTCAAGAATAAACAAATAATTTAGAAATAATTTATTAATAAATAAATCTTTGGACATTAATTATTTCTTTTGTAAATGATTAATGTAGATTGATTATTTAAATAATATATTCCTTTACATTAATAATTTTCTTAAAATAAAAAAAGGACAACCAACTATCATTGCCCTTTCTTTTTGCAATAGTTTTTATTTTATTTTATTTTTAAATGACAAAAAACCACCATTTATCATCATTTTCTCTGCAAGATGACATATAGGATGAGAACCATAAACATATCTTTGCAAGATGAAATATAATATGAGAATCATAAGCATAGTTCACCATCATCTTTTCTGTAACAAAAGACTAACACAAGCAGACAACAAGGGCATTACCCTACATGCAATGCCCTCAAGGTGAGGCACTCCCAAAGTAAGCACTCCTTGGCTCCAACCCTTGGGCAGGCATTTATCGTAGTACCTTTACCATTTCGGCATAAATTAAATTATTTTTTGTTTATTGTCAGGTTTTGAATCGCAGACACAATTGTTTGTTCTATAACACTAAAAAGACCCAGTTTATTATTTGCTATAACCATTACTTGTCGAAATTTTCAAAATTAAAAAACCAAGTGCCAAAGTTAAGATTTCAAATTTAATTAAATATTCGACAATTTGTTGCCAAAATGGTAAAGGTACTATGGTACTTTGGGAACTGATATCAAGAGCGCACCCCAACTTGGGCTCCCAATTGGTGGGTGCTACTGAGTTCAGTACCACCCAACCATTCCTCAGCCCTTACCTATACATAAGATCCCTCCAAAGACCCTAATTGAGATCCCTTTGACTATTAAGGAATAGGTATAAGATCCCTCCGAAGACCCTAATTGAGATCCCTTTGACTATTAAGGAATAGGTATAAGATCCCTCCAAAGACCCTAATTGAGATCCCTTTGACTATTAAGGTAGAGGTATAAGATCCCTCCAAAGACCCTAATTGAGATCCCTTTGACTATTAAGGAGTAGTTATAAGATCCCTCCGAAGACCCTAATTGAGATTCCTTTGACTATTAAGCAGTAGGTATAAGATCCCTCCGAATCCTTTTCTGGGAGGATATTCGTGGACATAAGGTGCCTAGGAAATTTCTCCACTTGCCTTACACTTGGACTTGGGCCCTTTCAATTAGGCAACAAATCAAGTGTGTACAAGACACCAAATTCAGACCTTGCCACTCTTGTGTGGGCCCCAATCTCTCACACACACACACTCTCTCTCTCTCACTCTCTCTCCCTCATTACACAAACTCGACACCTTTGCACTTCACCAAGAGCAGCAGGATTAGGGTTTGGTACCACAACAACAACAAACAACAACCCATCTGCCATCTCCCCTCAAGTCTCCACTGGTTGTCCCATTACAGAAAAAGCAGGAGAAGCAAGGAAAAGAGAGCTTCAGCACCCATGGCCTCCAAACTGGCTGCGTTCTGGAACCATCCAGCAGGCCCCAAAACTAGTGAGCCCCCTTTTTTTCTTGTCCCCATCTCTTTTCTACTATCCCCTTGGCGCTGCTTGTTATAAATCAGATGTCCTTTCTGTGGTCACTTCAATTGAATTGGGTATTGATTGCAGTTTTGGCAAATAAAAGAGTTTCTAAGTTCCTCGTCGTTTTGTTTTGTTTTCCGTTTTTTTTTTTTCTTTCGTCTTTCTGGAAACCCTAACCTAGTTCTTTTGTTTCTAAGCATTTGAAACCCTAATCCAGTTTTTTTGTTTCTTACCATTTGAACCCCACCCATGACCTATGTAAAGAACATGTGAACAAATCTACCCAGCTATTGTAATTGTGTGAAGGAAGAGGTGCCACTTTCATCATTTGAAATTCTTTTGAAGCAAATTATTTTTCTGCCAAACAATCCCTCCAGAAGTGTCTGAGGTTCCATATCAGCAAACATCAGCAGCTATGTATTTTATGCAAGCGAAAAGAACAAACACATGATGCTCCTTTGTGTCCTGGTGAAAAGGAATGTAGTTATGTTTCTATCTCACATAGATTCAGCCCTAAGGTTGTATTGTCATTACAAGAGTTCCTTTTTGTGGGCTTCTGAACTGAATTCTTCACCACCGATTTTGGGTGTCAATTCGATCCTTCTGGGATGGACTAGAAGGTCCAAAGATCTGCATCCATCAAATGGTGGAGGACTTGTGATATGTACAAAAAAGTTGGTCTCCAAAAAAGTTAAGTGGTTGCTACTAAATTTGTCAACAATGCTTAGTATTCCATCTCATTGCAGTTTAGACATTTATGAAAGAGAGAGAGATGAGATTGTGTTCATCTTTTCTGTGTTTTGGGTTTTTTGTGTGGTTGTTGTGGTTTCATTGCAGTTCACTTCTGGGCTCCAACTTTCAAATGGGGCATTTCTATTGCCAATGTTGCTGACTTCTCCAAGCCACCTGAAAAGCTCTCATACCCTCAGCAATTAGGTATGAAGAGACTTCACCTGAAAATCCTTTATACCTCTTTCTATGTTGAGAGGTTCTAAAGTCCTTGAGAAACATCTGGTGTTGCTAAATGTGGTGGGAATCTGTAGCTTACATCAGGTAAGGATGCACCACTTGACTACTTCCTTTTGTGGGAAGGATGATGGACTCACAAAATGGTCTGCTGTCTTGCATGCAACAGCTGTAACAGCCACTGGAGTTGTCTGGTCTCGCTACAGCACAGTAATCACTCCAGTAAGTCTGCATCCATCTCTGCAGTTGATTTTATGAACAGCCTTCTTGAGTTTTCCCTTCAAAAGAATGAACCCGTGGATAGTGCCAGTCACATAGAGAGGGGATGAAGGTTCCAAATATCTTGTGACTTTACCTTTCAACACCCATTTCCTGGTAGCTCTGACCTGAACTCTGGAGCTCTACTGCTGCATCTACGAGTGCAACCATAGCATTGGAAATTGAGCCCAGACATACAAGTTAACTACACTTCCACAACTGTACCCAACATGAATTTCTAAAGGAAGACCATCCATCACAATGTTTTTTGGTATTCCTGGTATGTGCTTCAAGATATCAACTGGTTTCGTGTGATGGCTGTTTGTTTGTTTGTTTTTAGAGTTTTACTGGACTGATTGGGCTATTTATGTGCAGAAAAATTGGAACTTATTTAGCGTGAATGTAGCAATGGCTGCAACAGGGATCTATCAGCTCTCACGAAAAATCAGGTAGGACTTTTGTTTCTACTTGGGATTGATTTTCACAAAGAAGTTCTTATACTCTGTCCATTACTATTCTTCATGTCCAGCATGTTCTCTTTTCATGGATCAAGCACCCAAGAGTTTTCCCTTGCAATGGAAAGACATACACAAGAGTCTTTGCTGTTGTTGTATTATCTCTGCTGGAATTAAGCCAAAATCCTTGTATTGTTCTGAGGGTTCATCTAGAGGAGTTGTGGAGTTTTCCTTGGGTCAAAAGTTGCTGATGAATTCTGGAGAGCCATTTTGTGACCAATACAATTTTCTTTTAGTCTTCTTAGCAGTTCTGCACAGTTCTTTGTTTTTTCCAAGTACCACTTGGGGTTGCACTTGACCCATGTTCCATCTTATGTGCATGTGGACTTCAATGTTGTCTTCAGATGTCCAAGCTGGTTCAGTAGAGCTCATCATGGGCCAATGAAACAGTTTTAGAAGCTCTTAAGGAAATGCATCTAATCAGAGTTCTTGGCCAATGGATTTGCAGGCAAGACTACATGAGTGTGCCAGAGGCACCACTGAACAAGGTTTGAATGGGAGTTGCTAGAATCACATACACATACTGCCTATGTGTATGGGTTCCAATCCCAAATTCATAAGCTGCACAAATAAGGCTACTAATGGGGTACATTCTTGGGTTTGGACACCTCAGTAATAAATTATTTTTGTAACATTGCCATGGCAAAAAACACATTAGTACTCCTGTCTTCAATCCCCTTCATGGGCACTGAACCAGCTCTCTTGATGCATCTGCTCTTCATGAATGTTTGTTGTTTACAAATGATAGTAACTGAAGCTGGTAGTAAACATCTCCAGACTGCTTGCTGTTGTGGGTCCTGGTTATAGGATAAAAACTTTGTCCGAACAAAACCAACATGTTAGAACCAGTTAATTAAAAATCACAAGGACGAACATAAATATGGCTTCAAAGCCTTCGGCGAGCATTGTGCTCTGAATGTCCTTGCAACATTGAAACTGCTTCTGAGTATTGCTTGAGCAAGTTTTGTTCATGACAAGGGTTCTTGCATTCTCTCACAAAATACTTGCCTGCCTTTGAGCAGCCACTTGAAGGCTCTTTTCTGATCAATTCTGTATGTAAACCCCAGTAGCAAGATCCGTAGTACTTCAAAAAGTTCTACCCATGAAAAAGGCACTTGCAGATGAATATGAGTTCTGAAGGTACTGAATATGACAAGAAAATTTGTGGGCTAGCAAATGATATCCAGATGATTTGAGACAATTTAGAAATAAGGTGACATTGCATCCAGCTGCAGAGAGTTTTGAATTGACCGCTCCAGCTTACTCAGAGAGGATCAGCCATGAGGGTGCCCTGGCCAGGTCCAAGCTCAACCAGGTGCACATGGTTGGGCTGACCCATCTGATGCCTCAAACACACCCACCATCTGCCAGCCAACACTCCCTTGCCTGAGTTGTTTAGAAATCACTGAAAGCAGAGTTGTTGGCAAAGAAAAACCAGAAGAACTAAACAAGTGCCCACAAAAAAATGCAACCTGTTCAAACAGATCTGTGTGCCAATTTCCACTAGATGTAACTAAAGATCCAACAAAATGTTTAGATTTCCATAAAACCCTTTTGTCATAAACCTTGATGCAATCAAGCCATGTAGATGCACCTCACCAAACATTTGGCTGATGTCAGGTGATGTGGCAAACTCCCCCACAATGCCAAAAAAATCTCTCGACTCATGTAGAAGCACACAATAGGGTTTGTCAGCAATTGTGTCAGTCACTGTAATTGGACCTTCCTCGAAACTGCAATTCCCAGAGACACATAGACACACAGGTTGCAGTTGACAAAATCGCATGACACCCACATTGAAGAAAGCTGAACCATTCACAAGTCTTATCATCACATTCCTAATGGAGATAGGAAACAATTGATAGGTAATTGATCAATCAATTGTCCTCATTCTCAGTTCCCCTCAAGAAACAACAAATGCACTTACTTGGATCAAGGATTTGATGTGTTTTTCCATGGCACTCTCCTCATCAACCTTGGCAAAATTAGCCTCTACCTCAACACCCCCACACCCTCTTCACTTGATCCATCATCACTGTCCCTGACTCCAAAACCTCTGAAGTCTTCTTCTTCTTCTTCTCATCTGCAATGTTGATGTTGTTGGCAAATCAGTAGGTAGAGGAAAGCTCACAAGGCTTTTTTTCCACAACCTGGAGAATCTGCAGTTCAGGTGTGACCTCTCCTTTCTTTTGTATGAAATGGTGCAAACATACCCATTGGTGGCTGTCTGTCATGATGGGTTGGTTATGTGCATCCACACAACGAGAATCAGAGATGTTGTTCTGAAATGTTTGGAAATTACAAGAGCAGAATGAATAGCAGATCCTGTCTTGCATTATATTCCAAAGCCCCTGAGGGAGGAGAATCATGGTGTGAATCAACATTTATCTATGAAGAAGGTTGTTTGTTTGTTTTGTATGTTTTGTTGAGATCTCCCAAACCACATGCAGGAGATATTGAATTTTTCAGTAGTTTTGTCATTGGAATTTCAATGAAATTAGACAAAAAATCGTTTTGGAAGGAAAAATTAGTTGGGTTACCAGTTCACAGGCTACACTAGTTCTTATGATGTGTGGTTGCCCAGTGGTTGTGGAAAGACAGAGATGGTCAGAGGAACTTGCCAAATTGTCTGTGCATCTTCTTTTTTCTGAAGGGTATGTTGCTTCTCTTAGGTTCTCAAGTTTTTTTCGAAAAGCAGGGATGAAAATCCTTCTATTTTCTTTTTCAATGTGCTCAAGGTAAAAATGTCTGTCAAAAGCTTCAAGCACGAGCTTCAAAGTCTCTTAACAAACCCAAATCCTGCAGGTACTGGAGGCAAGAAACTTCATGTCCACAGATGTAGGCTTGCAGGGCTTTGATGTGGAACAAACCATCCAGGATTTAGGGGGAAAAAATGCAGTATTCTTGCAATGGCAGCCGGTGGGTATCCTTAAACTGAAGAATCTTCTTCACAAAAAAGCATGTAAGAGTGTTGAATCCAAAAGAGTGTTGCATATGTAGGTCAAAGAGCTCTTCTCAAGAATTTTAGAGAGCCCAGATGACTTCTTACTAAAACTGAACTAGAGGCAGTTGAACTCTGACCAAATCACAAAGGACCCAATTCAAGGGCATAGAGGTCTGCTTTTGATAACCTACTTGCTTGCTGGGTCTCAAACTTTCTGAAAACCAATTAGAGAGAACCTACCCACCTGGTAAGTATCATAGAGAGAACCCGAAAGACATTGATATTTTCAGAATCTTTAAAAGAAGCTCGAAAACTCACAAATTTGGCACTTGTTTCCCATATAACAGGTCAATTGATCAGTTGAGAATACTCCAGGTGCTCAAAAGACTGGTTTAGGGTTTAGGGTTTATGCTCCATGGTCTATTTATGTCCACCGTAGCCCGTTTATGAGAATTCTTTCACATGCATTAAATATCTCAAGATTCATGATTGCTCAAGCTTTTATTGCACTCCATTTTGCTTTGATTTTTAGTCATTTCATGATAGAAATGTCATCTAGTGCATTTTTTTTTTGGTAACACCAAAGGGTTTGGTGCATCAATTTTAGACTATTTTTTCCAGCTTTCAAAATCATATTATTTCTAATTATGTCCATAAATGCAGTTTCTACAATAATTGATGTTTTAAATCATGAGGTTTTGAATGAAAATTTCAAATGGAAGCTGAAATGATCAATAGTTTATAACCTATATATTTATGAATTCCATGGTGAACAAAATGATAATACGTGATTCTAAAATGACTCTAGAGCAAGAAATAATGCTCCTCACTGAGGTAGAATTTACCTTATCATCAAGATCTTCCTTTTCCTTTCTTTCCAGCCTTAAGTTCATCTTCCTTCTGTGCCTACTCATCTAAATGTCCTTGCACAATATCAATGAACTCTTTTGTGAAGGTCATGATCTTTTCTTCTTCTTAAATGTTGGTTATTTGTTTGTGAACTAGCGTGACTCTAACTTCTACCAACACAACAAGCCTCATAATTTGATTGACAAACCCATAGAACCCAACCCTAGAAATGTGCGGCACTAGGTTCGCGCATTTTGCTATAGCCCTACAAGAAATTCTTCGTCATTTATATATATGCATGCTTGATTTGCATATGAAGACATTGGAGTTGGATACATGTATTCTTGGTTTGTTGCTCGTAATTTCCAACACATATGCATGTAGCTTATTCTACATTGCATGCATGTAAAGACGATCTTACATTTTCAACATCACATTTAGATTTGAAAGATTCATTTCATTTCCCTTGATTTTGCCACTTTTTTAATACCTTCAACTTCATAGGCATTCTGTTGGGCACGGGTGAAAGCGCACTAAGGATGAATCATTTTTCATCAAAAAAGGTTATTATATAGGTGTATAAATGAGTGTATTAATATGCTTATGGAATGAAAACTATTGTGAAAGGATGTAACTAGTTTCTTGAGATCTCCTGGCAATGCTTAATGTAAACAAGTGTAACAACAATTTAAGAATGTGGGCTTCTTGTTCATGAGAAGGAAAGAAATTTGCTTATCTTGACTCTGATTTTTAAAGAAACCTACATGCCATGTCTTCTCACATGTATGACCAAATGTGAGAACATTTGGAGTTCTTACAAAATTCACATTGTATGTGTAATAGTTGATGAGTTGCATGAAGCAACAATGCCTTCAAAAAAGGGGATGACCTATGAACCATAGTGCTCATGTATGCAAGATATCTTTGCTTGGCCATGTGTTGAGAGTTTTTGGTAATGTGGTGATGATGGGTGCCTTTGCTTACAATTTGTATTATAATCTTGTGTATATGTGCTCTTTTTAAACATTTACATATATGTTGACATTGTTGACAAGTTTGACATTAGTGCAAACTTTCAAATAAAGAGCATGGAAACATGGGATGTGATATAAAACTAAGAGGTTCACTTGAATTGAGGTAAATACATTCATGTTTCTATTTGAAAGTTGTTCACTTTTGATTTTTCTCAAGGCAAATGAACAATGTTGGGCATGTGCCAACACCCTAAACCTTAATTTTGTGTTACATGATGTAGAAAAAGAAGTGAAAGTGTTTCATTTGTGTCATCCAAAATAGAAATTAGCCATTCCATTGGGTTTAATTTTTAATTCGCCCTCCCATCTTCAATTCTATATATAGTTGGACGAATCTATGTTGGGACTTCTCAAACCAAGTTCATGGCAGGGTTGGTGGAGAGTGAAAGTGCAATTGTAGTACAAGGTTTGAATCAAAGAGGTTCATTATTGTGACAAGGATTCTAGTAGTTGTTTACATGGTCTCAAGGGGTTAATGGAGGAATGCATTTTATTTTATACATGTCTTATATGTGTGGCAACTATGGGATGTATATGATTACATCAATTGAAATCAAAGCTAATATATAGAGCAAGGTAGTAGATGATCTCAAACCAAATCGTTAGTTCTGTACTATGATGGGTAACCTTCCAAAATTGCCCATTCATTATATTGTATGGGGACTTCACTTATTTCCAACCCACCTTGTGGATCATTATTTTTATTCACTATTGTTGCGGTTTTTTATTTCTAAATAACAAGTTGGTAGATGTCATTTTTCCCTCCCAAAAGTTGGAGTTGGTGATTTGGCTTCAAACATAATCTTCATGTTTGCACTTGTTGTTCCTTTGAAGTTGAGATAGATGCTCCAATAACTCCAAATACTTGGTCAAGTTTGCAATTGCTCCTTTGCCATCCAATTCGGTGATGATCGTTGTCATATACCCACAAATGTCCTTTCATACTCATAGCTTTCACCATGCCACCCAAAAGGAATATGGAATTAATTCAACATGGGTGGCGGCATGACATTAGATTAGGGATCTTTGTACCAATCTCTTTTTGTAAAACTTGCAATGTTATGGAGGTGGAGATCTTTGTTTTATTACCAAAGGCTTTCCAAATTTTGCAATGATGCCTATCTTATGGAGTGGAGTTAGAGAATATTTGTAATAAGTTAGTACCACCAAGGCTTCCATCGACATCATCATCCTCTATCTCCATTACCATGTTGAAGCACACCTCCCATCGGCCTTTGGTAGCCTACCAACATCCAAAAAAAACTAGTATGTCATTGGTCAACAAATTGAACAATTGATGTTTAGAAACAATCCGAATCAAGAATTGCTTCTAGTCTTGTAATAAGATACAAACTCTATTAGAGATGCTACTACCTTAGTCCAAGCCCTAATTGGTGATATGGTGGTAGCCAGAGAGGACTGATAATCATTGGCGAATCATGATGGATGGATGGATGGTAGGTGGATAGGAAACACTTTTTCATTGGGTTCCAATTCCCTAGCTAACCATGGGTAGTTAGTTCAATTTATGTTTTTACTACCTACCTATCAACAACCCACTAGCCGTTACTTATATACTAACAATTTATGTGCATCTACTTACTTGCTTAGTAGTCACCTACTTCCTTCATACTTACCTACCTATCTTTAGGACCTATCTTTTATAGGTTAGGTCATCAAGGTGAAAACCCCAACATCATCTCAACCCTTAACTATATAATTAACCATCTACATGTTTCGAGTTATTTGCCTACTAACTTATCTACCTACTTACCCCTAGGACCTATCCTATACATGATAGGTTATCAAGGTGAAACTCAACACTAACTCAGTTAAGGTTCATACATGACTAAGTCATAAGGGGCTTCCAATTGATGGTGCATTGGTGGCTATTGGTTCACTCGGGTTAGGGACCTTTAGTTTGTAGTGTGTGGAAACTACCCGGGCATCTACAAAGGCAAGGTTATCCGAAAATGCTTACTTTCCAACTGAGATAATCCTTAGGATTTATACGAAATTTTGCAGATGTATCTTGAGGGTTTGATTTTGGTGAAGCTGATTCAAATGTGAGCTCTAATGGCTGAAAATCCTTCCATGGGGTAAATCTAATCGGTCCTGTTCTGACCCCAACATGAACAAGTTTTTCCCAGTCAGTTGTAGTAGTAGGGTCAGACTTTTAAACACCCACTTGAAAAAAAAAAAATTAAAAAAAAAGAAAAGAAATGGGAGATGTGCAAAAGAACTTTATTAGGGTTTTTTCTTTGAAGGATTTGTTTTGAAATTGGGACCTAGTTCAACGTGAACAAGGTTGCAAAAAAATTTGTGAATTTTGGGGGCTTCATTTTCCTTGTGTGGCTATGGAGTCTCATCTTTGATATTATGAGATTCAATAGCATTCTAAGTCTAGTGTGAGGCATATAGTTGATATAATTTTTTTCTTCTTTCATTGGGCTTGGGCTTGGGCTTGAATTCTTGCAAGTATGTCAATCTAGTGGCACATGACAAGATAATTGCAAAGGAAAATTTGTGTAAGTGAAAATGTTTACTCATCATTTTCATGTCTTGCACGTCCTGGATGAGTCCAACATACTCGACTCTCCTCCTTTGTCGATGCAAAAGAATCCCTAATCTCCAAATACCCTTTTCTAGTGGCATGCTCCTTCAGCTGCTCCCTAATCAAAACACTTTTTTTCCTTCCCTTTTTCTTCCTTCTTTGCACGCAAACCAACATTAACCCACATCTTCATTTTGTTTACATTGTTATCTAACTATTGAATCAAGATTTTGAACTATTTTGGGTACTCTACTAGTGTTTGTGATGGAAGCAACATATTGAGTGTGATTGCTCTACTAGTGAATTTTTTTAAACAATTAATGTTGTCGTCCAACCAAAAAAGAGGAAATTTTGGGAAATTGTGTTTTTCAAGTGTAAATTTATTATTATTATTATTAGTATTAGTATTATTTTTGCACAAAAACTATCAGATGTGCTTTGATTCTTAAATTTAAGAAAACAGAACCAGAGGTTATTATTAAAAAAAGAAATCAATTCAAAGAACCACATAACATGGGTTCAAACAAGTGGCGGGCTCATCATGTAATGCTTTGCCCCTTGGCACCACATTAGAATAGGAAATTTTCCATGAAATTCTGATGCAAAATGTCTTCCTTCTGGGGGGGGGTAGTGCTAACAAAATCAATGTGAGCACACCAAAAAAAATCCACATTATCTAGAATTGGGCACTTTATTATTATGACATGGGGATTCCAATATGGTGAATTAACTAACATTAAGGAGGCAAAGATAACTCACAATGTTTGTTAACTTCTTGTATGCAGCTTTATTCAAATACATAACATCGGCGGCCGTATCGAATCCAAGATGTATTCTTCGAGTCGTCCCTCCAAAGAAGTTCAATTTCTCAAACCCAGGATACTCAATAGAGAGCAATCGTGCCATATATACGGACTCCCTTTTACATTTCATATGAAAGCAAGCACACACAACAAGTTGTAATTTCTCAAACATTTTACACCAAAGTCATGTGAGAGAATAAAACTAATAAACAATGAAACAAATTCAAAGTACTTCAGAGCACATCATCTGCTTAGAGCACATCTGCCTGTGCACCTGGAATGTGAGTTATGAAGTTCAATCAACTAGCAACCAAGAAAGTGCAAAAACGTGTTACGAAGAAGGTATGTCGTATAAGCCTATATGTTGGAAGGCAACAAAATATGTAACATAATTAAGGAGGTTTTGTCCAATGGTGTGCTGATACTCCTTACAATCAGTTATGTATACGCATATGAGGAGCATAGTTTTGAGATTCACATACCCATCTTTTGCTGGACGTGGAATCATAGCTGCCCATGTGAAAGGTTTAAAGCTCGGTATCATCTCTGACCCCAAAAAAACATAACCCGCACCATTGGCCTTCACCTGGTGTACAGCGGTCATGCACATCCCTACTACATCCCCATGGATTGTTCCTCGGGTTGCCAATTGTGCTGGGAATGTAGTTCCAGCCCCCTTGCCCAGTGCAAGCAATCCATCGGTTGCAAGCTTCGTTTTATGGCCTATTTTGCTGTCCCTTCTTGCAGTGTATGCACATCTGCTATGTACGAAAGTGGAAACCCCGAAAACCCAATAATCAATTGCCAACTAACCTTGTGCTTGGATGGATATCTATTCAAAAATGGATGATTTCTTTCATTTTCACAAGGGTTTGATTTTGTGCTTGCATTACCTATTTTGGGGCTTTATGAATTTCATGAGATTTTACTTTCAAAATGGGGATCATAAAGCATGGTCGCCCTTTGCCTTTGAAATATGTAATTCAATGGAGGGATTAGGGTGAAACCATGTAACAAGTCCATCAAATTTTTCACCCTTTTTGGCAAATTGTTGGAACTAAGAAACTAAGTTAATGATAATGTGAACTTAAATTGATGATGTTTCCCCGATCTATTTCAATTTAGGCTCACATTGTTAACTTAAATTAATTTTAAAATCATTAATTGAAAAATCATCAATTTAAGTTCATTTATAAAGGGCAATTCAAAACCTTCAATTGGAAAAAATCTCCAATATAATAACAACTTAACTTTAAAACACTTCTATGGGCTCTAGACTATTCCACAATTTAACTTTTAACTCAATTATGGTATAGTCTACAACAAATACAATCTTTAGATAGCACATGAGGTTTCTAAACTTTTAAGGGGGCCTATGTTTCGGTGAATCAAAAATGAATTCTTATTCATTACAAGAGTTTTGGTGCAAATGAATTATACCCAAATGCCAAATTTGTTTGCAAAGTACTTTGGTCATTCAACTCAAGAGTAACCGAATCATTGACGATCACACCCTTAAAGAGTGATTTATCGGCATATTCAACGGCAAATAGACAATGGTGTTTCATGGCTGCATTACACTTCAACTTCTCCTCTTGAAATTGTCTACATGTTTTCTTGTCTCTGCAATCCAGGATTGTCTGCACTTTAGGTTTGAACAACCCATTCACACCCTGCACATGCAAAAGAAATCATTTCACAAGGGGATGCAATTCCAAGCCAAAATATTGGACCTGGTAAGTTTTGGATGCTACTTTGGTAAGTAGGTAGGTAGGTAGATGGGTGGGTAATCAATAATTTCACAAGGATTATTATTATTTAGGAGAAATAATTTTTTGAAAATTCAAAAAAAGGAGTGATGTTAAAAGGGTTTAGACCATCATGGTATGTATGTATGTATGTATGTATGTATGTGTAGAGAGATGTACCCACCACAATCACTAAACTTGATGATTTTCTCCACACAAGTCCAAAGGTTTGTTAGAATGAAGTGATTGTGAAAATACACTCACCACACTTGGTGATGTGCTTGGCCACTCACAATTCACCCAAGTAATGTCACTTCCCGTATCTACATCCAAGTAAAACTCTTTCGGAGGATCACCCAAACGCAATTTAATGTGATATGTGTCTCTGCAAATCAAGAAACTCAGTGTTATTGAATCCTTCATGATTCATTAGAGAAATCCACAAATTCAGCTGGTGTTCGCCCTATATCTTTGGGCCTCCTTTCACCCCATAACCCCTTTTCAAGTGGTATCTGTAAAGTAAAGAAATTTTATTAAATCTCAGTATGAATTCTTGAAATGCTGAAACCCAGCATTTAATGCACAAAGTTCGAGAGGAATCATAGTAACTGTACAAGTAGGAGGAGCAATGAAAATACATGTAGGAAGCAATGGCTGAGGAGGTGCTCAGGAAAAAAGAAAGATGGTGAAACTCAGAAAACCATCAAAATAGTTTTTTGATGGTTTTCCGAGTCTCCCCACCCACCTTGAATGCTTATGTATTTTTGGTGCAGATGTTGTTTGAATCTAACCCTGTTTATGACAAAACTCAGGATTCTAGTGGAGTATTTCCTTACTTTACAGACAACTCTATTACATCATAAAATTTGTGCAAAAAAGGATGAAGATGAGCCAACCTACACTTCATCTGTTCTGGACAATGGCATTCCTCCATCAACACTCCAGGTTGGTTGTGGTGCTCCCATAAGGTGTCTGCTAGAAGCCATTTCTATTGTCTCTGCAAACTTGCTAAGCAATGGAATACTCCGATTACTATGGATTTCACTTGTGTGATATAGTCTGAACACAAGTGTGGGTCGAATTTGTTGCACTTGCAATAAGTCTCCTGAAGCAGCTGGTACCATATTAGTCTTCATCGGCTCAGCTTCAAGTAATCGCCAACGAGGGAGGAAATTGATGGCTATGGAGATTAACATAAACACTGCAGCCACTTTCCAGCTTGGCCCTAGTTGCCTTCCATCAAGTCCGAAATCCTGGTCCAGGCATTGCCCATCAAATTAGTGTTGAAAAATAGTTCTTGGACTGAGGCTCAGCCCGACATGAGGCAAGAGCTGAGCACAAGACCAGAATCCCCAGAACCGCGCTCCATTCAAAATCCTTACCAAACATGTAAAGATCTAGTAGAATTTTCAATACCTCTGATTTTTGTTTGCCAAGGAGACTCAGAAGCACCTTACACATAAGGCTCCTCAACTGAAACAACAACAAATTCTTGTGGAAAAAAAATGCACCCAAGTCACCAGATTTCAAGGAAATTTATTTTCGCTGAAATTATTGCCATATTCAGACAATAGGTTCCAGCTGGTCTCACCAAAATATAGCTGGATTCTTTAAATTTTTCTACTTTCCTCTCTGATCTAACCTGTAGCCAAAATCATTCTTCTTGTGGATGATCACCAGTGTGGCTACATCACACAATTGAAAAAAGAAAAAAGAAAGAACCCTAGGATTCAGTGATGATCCCAACAAAGTGCGTTTTATAATCAGGATTTATGTAATCTGAAGCAATGCAATCAATAGCTGTGTGCCTACATCACACAATTGAAGAACAAAAAAAGCAAAAACCCTAGGATTCAGTGATGATCCAAACAAAGTGTGTTTTATAATCTGGATTTATGTAATCTCAAGCAATGCAATCAACAGCTGTGTGCCTACATCACACAATTGAAGAAAGAAAAAAGCAAAAGCCCTAGGATTCAGTGATGATCCAAACAAAGTGCGTTTTATAATCTGGATTTATGTAATCTGAAGCAATGCAATCAATAGCTGTGCGGCTACATCACACAATTGAAGAAAGAAAAAAGCAAAAACCCTAGGATTCAGTGATGATCCAAAGAAAGTGCGTTTTATAATCTGGATTTATGTGATCTGAAGCAATGCAATCAACAGCTGTGTGGCTACTACATCACACAATTGAAGAAAGAAAAAAGCAAAAAACCCTAGGATTCAGTGATGATCCAAACAAAGTACCTTTTATAATCTGGATTTATGTAATCTGAAGCAATTTAATTTCTGTGGATTCAATAACCTAATAATGCATGTCAACATTAACAAGAGGACAATTGATTTGGTGATCCAGTAATTGGAGTTTAGAATGTTGCACATGGGTTGTTGTGTTGTACCTGTTCTGTATGCTCTGCCGCATGCTGTTGCCTGTCCATAAGCCCTTCAGCTAAGCATTCCATCCAGTTATGATTTGTGGCTTTACCTCCTCAAGAGCATAAATACACATGGATTTCTAAATCTCATGTTCACAAGGCAGTCTGGACTCTGCAACCCACTTACAAGCTTTTCCTCTTGATTGGGTTGCAAGCGTTCTCCTTTTGATTCTGATCATGTGACTCCTCAACAAACCCAAATCGATCGATCATTTCAAACAGAAGTTTTGCATATATGTGAATGGAATTAACTCCAGGATCAAGGTGCAAATAATGTAACAAGTTTTAATTGTGTAATAACAATTTGTGCAAACCCCCAAGTTATGGAAGTAGAAGGTCATTTGGGGTAAGTGTTGAGGCAGGAAGAATGGTCATGCAGCTCCACATTGTTTGCAGATGCAAAAAACCAGAAGAAAAAAAATAGCCAAAAAGTTGTTCACAACATCAACCCTTGAGATCTCAAACCCTACAATTCTCTGACAAGCTCTGCTCTGGCAGACTAATGTCCTAGTTTAGTGCATTAGACCTAATCCACCATTAACCCACCATCTACACTAATTGCCTCTACCTGGTAATCAATAAGTGGCTTGATCCTAGTATAGATTAAGCTTTGCTTGTAGTGTTGTGGTGAAATTTTTTGCAATAAAAACTTGACCTAAAATATGTTGGAGCACAATCCACCCACACTTGGTATGTGGGCCTCTACAAGTGTCCATCATCATTGTTTCCAAATCCTCACCAATAAACATGAAAGATTGGACAATGTAGAGTGAGGATTATTAGTCAAATGTCACCACACGAGACAATTCTTGTGACTAAACCAATTCCAAATCCATCATAAATTTCTTTATTGATCCTTGTGGAGTGCTCTAATGTTTCATATTTTACATGTCCAAACTCAATTTCACACTATTCAAAGCATGAATCGAACTTCATCCAAATTATTATATTTTATAAGTCATTTATTGCTACCAATGGAGTAGCTTCACCTATACTTGGTATTTGGACCTCCAACAATAAATCATACATCCAAGATGACCAGCTTATTGTTTCTCACATTTCACCCATAAACATGAAATTGGGATTGTAAAAGGTGGGAGACTACTAATAGCTGCAAACAAGCGGGACCAATCAATCAACCAATTCGCCAATCAATAATAAGTGTTAGATTGTGTGTTTTTTGCCATGCACAACATCTTATGCTCAAATATTGGCCTAAAAGCCATTTTATTACTACAAACTAATATAATATTTACCTTTCTTCATCCAAAACTTGTTGTGTAAGGCACCAATGGGGATGTTCATACATAGCATAATATTTCACCTATCTTTTAATGCACCTTATAAATGTATAAGATGTCTTGAGGATGGCGAATTCAAATTATGTATGTGTCCCCATTTTGGAAATATCCTTCATCCACATCCTTTACATTGGGTCAAGTTGTGTTGGATAATCCATATTCAAGGTTGGAAAGGAAGCCTATGCAATGTATTTGAAAAACCCAAAAAAACACCCTAGTGAATTGGAATTTACACTTTGCATTCAACCCAAATAGTTCCAAATGAAAGTGGCTTCTCTATTGAGATCCTTGTCTTAAACCAACAAAAATTTGATTTGAATAAACTTGATAGCAATTCATTCATACATTGGGTAAAACATGAAATTGTTCATAAGTTGAAGTCCAATTTTGATGGATAGATATCAACAATTTGGAGTTTTACACAAGGTCCGATGAACCATTAGATATTGTGATTGATTTTTCAGTTCCAAGGTATATTTCTTCCGTGTCACCCATATAAAAATATATATTCAATTTATTTTCTACAAATTAACTTGATGACACACCATTAACACAATTAAAAATTATGAAATAAAAAGCATTTTTTTTCCCTTTAGGCTTTGGGAGTATTATTTTAAAAATTTGTATTGAATAGTTTTGTGTGGTTACAACTAGTGTTGTGGTAATTTTTTATATTTGTTAGATAATCCTTGAAATAACCTCCCCTTTAGGCCCTTGTTTACCTTGAAACCAAGTTTTATTCCTAAATGTTGGTTGTTCTCAAAATGAGTGAATTTCAATAAAATTGGGTTTCAAAAGTTTAATCTAAATTCATTAATTTTAGAATTCTTATAATATTTCTATTTTGAATTATGTTTTGTGACAAACTTGGTAACAAATATCATTTTTTGGTAATATGTTTCATTATCTTTGGTTTTAAAATGATGATTTAAGTTTCATTATTCATAATTAAACAATATATGGATTAACAAAATTAGAAATGAATGTAAAAAAATGCATATTAGAAATTTGTGTAAAAAAGATGTCGAGTGTTGTTGCAATCTTTTTTGACACCAAAAAAAAATCCCTCCAATTAGTAGAGCCACAAGGATGGAGAAAAGAGTAGAGGAGTATCCTCTTAAGGTTTATATAGGTAAATATGCTACCCATTTTACTAAACCACCATGAATATAGTAATTTTCCTCTTATTCAATTTTTAAAAAATTATAGTTCATGATTAAGGATTGATTGAAACTTTCTCTTTCTCAAAAATAGTTTCCCTTAATCCAAAAATAGGTTCATTCTTAATTAATTCCACCCACCTATGGTTTGATTAGGCCCCTTGCATGTTTGTACCAACTATTCCAACCAAAACATTTGTTGGTTGGGGTACAAATTTAAACTTCTCCAACAATTGTACCCCATGGGATGTATATCTCGCCCATAGATCTTGAAGTATAGATAGATTAGTACCAATAGGTAGGTACTCCATTTATATATTCTCCATATGTATATGATGTTTAATTATGGTCTTTAAAAAATATATATATATTAATACCCACCTCCTTCCTTCCTTCCTTCCTTCCTTAGGGATATGCCACCATTGTTGTGAAACCACCATGGATCTTCATCACAAAGCTAGGTGGCTCCTTTAACAAAACCCAACTTACTAATTAATATCGTTAAATAATTTAACACCATATTCATTGCAAAATGCTACCTTTTAATGTCTTAATGTTATTGTTGGCAAATGCATTCAATACCCATGTTCATCCACCCAAATATGCTAATAAACCATCGATATATCTGAAAATTTGATGGTTTTGGATTTTAAAATATTAATTATTTTTACATCAATGTTATATTTTGAATTTCAAATGTTAATTATAACCCTACCCCCCATAAGGGTTTTGAAAAGAACAAATAATTTAACCTTAAGGGAATTCTTTAAAAGATTATAAAAAAGATTAAGGGGCAAATGAAACAAATTGACCCCAATTGCATGTGAAAAGAAAATGCATAAATATGGCAAGAAGAAAGGAGGGAAGGGAATTCCAAGTTTTGATCCCCCTAGTACCTTGCTCACATATATATATATACTTGCGATTGAAGCATTCATTTATATATGGACTTAATTAAGGAGGACAAATTAACACAAATCATTACATATATATATTTACACCAATGAAAACATTGATCAAATACCTTTTCAATGAATTAGTTCCTAAGTAGTTTATATATATGGGCCCCATATACTAGTAACCCATGCCAAGAATTTGCATAAATAATATGAATACTATAAATTTTGTAAAGCCATGTGTTTGGAAATTTCTAAACATATTTGAACTTCCTTACTTTTAGTGAAAGGAAAAGGGGGAGGATTTTGGGTTCCTTCCTTTGGGTGTAGCAAATGATTACTCACTCCTAGTTCAATGAGGTGAACTAGAACCAATGACCCAAACTAACAACCATTTCATTAAGGAGGATGCCCAACCTAACCACCTCACTACTAGCTTTGTGAAGTGGACATTTGGTAACTTACTAAATACAATATTTGGTAAAACAATGACAACAAAATATAGGTGCTAGTTTCAACCCAAAACTAGAAATCCCAAAAGTATCCAAGATTTTAGTACAAGATGTATAATGCAATAGAAAACAACAATCAATTCATTTCAATTTAATTTTTTTTTTTCACAAATTGATAATGTAGCCAAAATGGTGATCATCAAAAAATAGATTTATTCAAATTTGCTACAAGCCAAATATCAAACAAATTTTTTCAATGGAAATTCACTAGAAGAAATTATGTCCTTTGCAACCAAGGAAACATTGACTACAAGTCTTCAATGACTCTATGAATGACTATAATCATCAAATAAAACCTTGTAAATTAGATGACTATGTCATTGATAGATGACAATGTTACATATTGAAACATAAAGTCATTATTTCATCACTTGTATTTCATCCTTATGACATCCATGAAGGAGGATAAAATGACATGGATTTTTAATTCTCATTTTCATAATTATACAATGATTGGCAAGAAAATGACATGGATGATGATGATTTGGCATTTTAATGCAACTATAAAATAATTAGAAAATGAAGTTGATTTGACAATTGTTTTATGGTTACATAATGAATATTTTGTAATGACATGGATAATAAGGACCTAATAGTTTAATGCAATTATAATTGACTTGAAAATAAACAACATGACATTTCTATGGTTATAGAATGATTGTCATGTTGGTTTTAAGTAAACCCTAAATAACTTAGTAATTTAAATAGGTTTGTATAACTTGTAAGCACCCATTAGGTAGGCCTTAAATAACCTACATAATTTTAAATGGGCCCTAGGTAGTTTACATAGCCTTATAATAACCCATATGTAACATACATAGCCTTACAATAACCTTTAAGAAAACCTACAATGACCTTTAAATAACCTATATAATCCTTTGGTAACTTACATAACCTTAAGTAAGCTTGACATAACGTACATACATTAGAAAAAATCTTGTATTATGCAACCATTCGATTTGTGATTATATGTGACTAAATGTCATTTGCAACTATGTTTTCCATTTTTACAACTAATCACCATCCTTTTCAATCTATCATTTTTCTTGTGATTATGGTGTGATTAATTTGTAATTACTAAGTTTTTCATCTTTCCATGTTGATTAATTTTTTAGGCTTTTCATTCAAGAACAAGCTTTTATGCTAAATTAGTTGTAAAAATAGTCACAACTTGATTACATCTATGTGGTTTACTTATATTTTTGAAATATATTATGGTGCCTACAAATATATTAAGGGTATATTGTATTTATGTTGTATTTAAGGAATGTTTTATATATATAGTCTTGGTTAAGTAGGTTAGGTAAGTAAATATGTAGGTAGCAAATAGTTAGATAATGATAATAATTAATTATTCATGATTAAGTAAATAATTAGTTAACTAGTTTGTGATTAAATTGTTTAATTGCATATTAGGTTGCAACTAAAAAATAATCCCATGTGCTTTGTATTCCATTTCCATTTTGTAAATTATATAAAGAAGGTGTTTTGTTTTATATTTTCATATTAGAAAAATGTGCCATTTGGAATGAGCCAATCAAAGAGACTTAGCCCCAAAAGTTAAATTCAAAATAAAATAAAAATATTTACATACCTCCCCCTAACTTATTTACATCCCTAACCTAGGTAAGTAGGTAAATCTATTTAATGACCTACTTAGTCCTATTTACCTATTTACCTAGATATTTATTTAAATTTATTATGGCCAAATTTTATTTTAATTTTCATGAAATTTTCCCAAATAATGTCATATGGCATAATCCCATTAAAGTAAATTTTGCCACGTGGTAGAATTTCATTGAAACAAATTATGTCACATGGCATAATTCCATTGAAAAATGTCATGACATTGTAAGTTTTTTTAACTAAATGATGAAGAGTTTTTAACATTTATTATCTTACTAATTGGTAATCAATGAATGAGTTATATATTAATTGCAAAAGTTGTGGACCAATTGTAAATTGCATATGGATAGTCAATATATGAAAATGTGTGTGTTGACCATATACATCATCCATGTGAAATGTGTTGACATTATTGTGAAGTGCAATTGCATGTTGAATGTGACTTCACTTAAACAACTAAAATATTTTGAATTGTTGATGTTCGTTACAACTTATTTATAGTCACAAATTATAATCACAAATTAACATTTTTCTTTTAATGATAACCTATGGTGGCCTTTAGGTATTTACATAATTTTTAATAGGCCATGAATAACTTGCATAGCTTCTAAAAAAAACTACGTTTTTCCTAGGTAAATGTTATAACACATATGTAACCTTTAAGTGGACATTAGTCATTTGTGTAAACCTTAGATAGGGTCTAGATTATTTTAATTTACTTAAATTTATTTAGGTTAAAGTAAGTTAATTAAAATAGGTTGAGTAGGTTATTTAAATAAACTAAAAAAACATGTTTATGAAAATGTGATGACATTATTTCATTATAAAAAAAAGTTGGTGCAATGGTTAAAAAATTTACTTTTGAAGGTGAAGGTGAATGGTTCAAATCCTCACACTTGTAACTTAGAAATTGATCTTGGGCAAATTTATTTTTTGGTGCATATATGTGCAAATGCCAAATCCCCCCCCAAAATCCATATTAGGTCTAATTTTAATTAGATTTAAAAGGTGCAAAAAGTCATAAATATTTGTTATCTCCATAACCCAAAATTATAAAACCCTAGTGTTAACATAAATCATTGTTAAATCTAATCCACATTGCTTAAGTACATCATTAAAACAAAAAAAATGTTTTATCTAGGCCCTATTGTTTGATCTAAGCCCCCATGTGTACATGTGCATTAAATGTGTTGGTTTTGCAATACCTCCCCCCCCCCCTCCCAATTGTGAAAAACATTTCCAACCCATAACTTGTAGTACCCTAATTGGGGGGTTTCACATACTTTAAATTTTCAAAAGATTTTGCAATACCCTCATAACACAGAAAAACAACATGTTTACAACCAATGCCTATTTGCAATACCCTTACACAAGGGGATGACAATTACTTTAATTTTGCCCTTATTAATTTTGCTCAATGAACAAGACCAAGTTCCATGCAATACTTTCATTTTATTCTTTCCTAATCATTTTCAACCATTTTGCTTTATATCACTTTGTTTGCATTGTTCATTTATTGGGGGGGAAATGTGTAATATTTTGCCAATGATGCAATTTGTGATTCATTTGAACCCTAGTAATTTTGCCTACGGTTTAAAGCCCTAGGGTGGGGGCATTCCCAAAACAAGGGGCCTAGGATGAAGTAGTAGTTGAGTCCGGTTGGGAATGTCCCTGGCCCAAGCGTTTTTACTAATATTGGTTGGTTATTGAATTTTGACGGATTATCAAGCCAGCTATTGATATTTTGATAACTAGATAATAACCTAACCATTTGGTATTGAGTTTCAAAAATCTAATGACCTATTAGGATGACTTAATGATTGTTTGGGTAGGTTATCAATCTTAAAATGCAAAACATGTTTATGATTGAAAACCAAAAAACAAGAAAAAAAAAGTAAATATATTAATCTTAAAATTTTAAAAACTTTGTAAACAACTAATGACTAGCAGGATTAATTGATGATTATCAACCATTTATTTGATAACTACCCTTATGCATAATCAATGATTGTTATTCAAAAAATATTAATAAGCTAATTGACACCCCCAAACCGAATAAAAGAATTGGGGTTGGTTTTTGTACTTGAATTAAAGGTTAATATGCATATGTTTGTAAATATATTGTCTCAACAAAGGTCAAGGGATTGCACTGATTCATTTTTTTTCCTTGTATTTCAAAGACTTAAGTGGAAATCAATTGATTGGGCATATCCCAAATGTTAGTGGGATACAATGTTTGGAAACACTAAAATTGTCTGGGAATCAATTGAACACAACCAATGGCCCCCAAGACTTTGCAACGCTATCATGTTTAACTAGTTGGTCCGTTCTATGACCTGGAATGGAGGTAGGCCTAACGTCCAATTTTATGAAGGGTATTCATATTTTTCCCCTTTCAATTGTTGGGTCATTTTTTTTCTTTTTTCTACCAAGTAAATTGGATGTGTAATGCGTGGTCATAGTCAAAAAGGAAAAAAAACAAAATTTTGTTTCAAAACCCTTTTAAATTGATGTTCAATAAATATAATAAACAATACAAAGTGGGTGAAAGGCATCTCAATTCATTAAAAATCAAATTTCTATATGGTCTGTAATCATTCTAACATTAATTTGTGTTTTAATATTATGATTGGTTTTGGAAATTGAAACACCAAAATCCAATTAACACTCATTGGCATTGGGATTGCCTATTATTGATTTTATGAATTATATGCGGGTACATCTCATATTAATTCTTAAAAAATCTAAACTTTGAAACAATCATGAACAAATAAAAGTTCAAATGAATTTTTTAAATATCTATATACTTGAAGGAAGGTTGTTTGTTTGTTTTGTTCCAATGGTTCATGAAACCAAGGTCATAATGACACAAGGAAAGCTATTAAATTTGCCATTTGGCCAATCAATTGGGATTTTTGTAAGAAATGACATTTTTAAAATTTTAAAAACATAACTCAACCTAGGATTTGAACTTAGAAAAATACGCCCAATTTGCGCATTGAATGGAAAGGAGATTAGTAAAACCAATTAAAAGAATTGCACATAGTGCGTACTAGATTACAATGATACATGTGTTAGTATTTCAATTTACAACAATGTTCACATTTTTTAAAAACCATGGCAACATAGGTAATATGTCTGAAGATTCAAAATTGTTAACGAGTTTCAATTTTTTTTGACTTGTGACTCTACATAACATTACATACACTAATCTTCATGCAAAAGATTCATGAATATGTATCATCACTTTGGATGATATTGTTGCACCTTGGGATTTGTGCGCTATATTTGCATAACTTAACATTAAAGGAAATGATGTTTTGTAAAAATGTCTTGCAGAATCATATTTGTTTTGAATTGACTTTTTCCGAACTATTTCCATGTATCCTGATGGATTGAGTGTAACAAAAATGATACAAACAATATCTTCTAAATCAAACTTTTACTTTGTTACAATTCCAATGGTTCCATTTGCAGCACCAACTTTTAAATCATTGTTTTCAGTCAATATAACCAATGTTTGACAAGGAAATCTAAAAACGTTCCGTACCTCATGAGTTTTGATATGTGCATTTTCATTGGCGATTCAATGCCACCAAGCTACCAAACAACAAACAAATTAGTTAACCTTTGGTCTGGGGGCCTATGCAATTGCCTTAGTTGATGCTGCTATAACCAATTTGTTCGCTTGTGTCTCTTACCAGCAAGCAACATGTGGTAAAATACAACAAATCCTTGTTCAGCTACAAAGGTTTGGAGTGGAAGAAATGCACTTGTCTTCTTGCTTGAGAATTTGGCAGTTGTGTCTTTTTGACATAGGGATCTCCTTTCATCTTTGTTGCACTGCCACTAAGAATGTCACACCCTAAATTTTTGAGACCCATCCAACTTCAGGACAACATAAGACTCACATAAAGAAAGCTTTTCATTTCAAATTATTTATCAAAAGGTTACTTAAATCATGTAAAATTTGAAACTTCAACTAAATTTTTTTTAAAAATGTGTTTTGATGTGAAAAATGAGTGCATGAGAAAAAGTTTCAAGAATGTAATATAAGGGATTTTTTTTACTAGGAACATAAAAAAAATCTATTTTTTGGGAATTTTTTTTGGATGCTAATTTTTAAGAATATTTCAAATGCCAACCTACTTGATGTTTTTTTATAAATAATTGATTTAATCAATTTTCACTTAGTTATGAATTTTTTAAATCAAGATTGTGGAGTCTTAAAAGGCCATTGACGTGAAGAACACAAATGATAATTATTTTCATCTTGTTTTATTTTAATAATTAATTTGGATCATTCCCTTGTCCATGTATTAAATAAACATGAAAAAAATCTAATGTGTAAATGTAAGGACATTTTTTTTAAAAAGTCAATAATTGGGTTAGAAATGGTTCAAGAATCAAAATGTTTATGCATATTATAAATTTTTAGGTGTTCATTATTTTTCATGAATTTGTGCATAGGTGGGGAAAACATAGTTCACCTAGTCCAATCAAATAAACCAATGTATAAGTACATGAAATTTTATTTTTTATATTGGGTCCAACTTTCCTATGATTTTGGCAAGGTTGTTCTTAATGATATTGCCCAAGGATATTTTCACCCTCTTAAGTTACTTAAGTTACTATCCTAAGTTTTTTTTTTTTTTGTTAGGTTTTTTAAGTTAGGTTTAAGTGGGCTTAATTTAGGCTTCTCAGGTTATTTATCTAAATATATTTTATTCATTTATTACATGAGAAGTGTATTATAATAGTCATATCATAAAAAAAAATTTACAACACATGTATTTTGATAATCATGGTTTAATTATTTATTTCACAACATGTGTACTTTAATTAATTATAACGATTATCATGTGAATGTCCACATAGGTGTCTTTTGCCATGTATGATTTAAGTTGTCTTCCAAATGATTATATAATAAATTTTCCTTGTGAATTTTTCATTTAATGAACATTATATTAACAAAAACTATTTATTATTAAAAAATTGCATTGCATGTTATGATTTTCATAATCTTGTGATGGCCCATGTAAATTTGATGTTACTCTCATTTTTATATTTCAAGATTTTTTTGCTCTTAACATTAGATGTTATTTTAATCATGATATTATTATGGCCTTTGTAGATTTTGACATGCTATTATATTTCAATTTTTTGTGCATGATAAATTGCACAAGTGAATTAATGTCACTTGAACTTTTGAAAAACATACATGCATGCATATTATGAAAAACAAAATGTATGATGGTTGTTATGATAGGATAATTTAGCTACTTATTTTTTATTCATTTTTTTTCATTTTCACATATCTAAACAATTAGTCAATAAGCATGATGTAAATTTTTAAAAATTCAAAAAAGATGTCTTTTATGACTCAAGTTGACAAGTTTATTGTGAAGCACCTTCATCAACTTGTAAATTTTTTCAATCTTTTATTTTGTGAAACTAATTATGTCTATGTTTGAAATATATTGTAAACATGCTATTGAAGTTTTTTATAAATCATCATCACTAATTAGTGCAAAACATGCAATGAAACATATAATAAAAGTTTGAAGGATTAATATGTTTTTAAATTTAAAAGCTTGAAAGGAAATATTTATTCAAGGTCAAAAAAAACTTGTTAAATTGGAAAGTAATAATGCTAACAATGATGTTTACACATCAAAAGCACAATAGTAGCATACACAAAAGATGAAAATTTTTATAAAAAATAATGAACTAGAGCTTGGAATTTATTTTTTTCCATAATCATTTCATGGTTAAGATCTACCACTTGAACATTAGATGGAAGAATAACTAATTAAACTATCTAAATTTTGCAAACCAATTACTAAACTTTTGGGCAAGAAATGTTTAACAACAAACTAACATTTGAAGAAACGGCATAAATTAAACCAATTAACTACTATGAAAAAACATAATAATATTTTAAAAATTACATATCCAAAAAAATTCAACATTTGTAATGATAAAAATTTACAAAACTTTTTGAAAATAACAATAATGAATTATGAGAGTGGTGGTTGGGTGGAAATTTTTATAAATGTAATAATTAATTAGAATTTCCCAATTTTCAATTTGTTATAAAGAGGGACTCATTTCAATAACAAAATAATTTAAAATAGTCTCATTATTTTTTCATCAATATTTTTTTTTTCTTTACTTCAAATTGGTTATATCAAACATTTGTAATATTATAGAAATCTAAAATGCAAAACATTAAAATCTGTGATTTGAAACCTAATAAAACTTTAAACTATTCATTGTATTTATTTTAATGTCAAACAACTATTTTAGTTTCTCTATGTGTAAAAAATATAATTTCCTAAAAAAAATTCAACCTTTAGAACTACATCCTAAATTTTTTTCCTCCAAAAGTAATTTGAATCCTTAAACTAATGAAATGTTTTCACCCTATCAACTCACTAACCATCTACATTTTGTTTTATTTAATCTTTACCATTCTTTTGATTATGTTTTACTTTGTTTAATCATTGTTGTACATCGAGTATTAAACCTTCATTAAAAATTGAATAGAGATCATCTGGAGCATGACATATTTCATTGCTTAAAACTATGTTTTCATAATGCATATGTAATGTGCAATTTGTGTCATAATACATATAAACCAAACACAACAATATTAAAACAATGAATAAAAAGTTTTTATTCAAAATATGAAGAATGAAGAAACAACTACAATTAAACAACCCTTTCAACTAAAGACCAACATTAAAATCAAGACTACTACTATATATAAAAATTATGAATCCCATGCACCTCTTCAAGGCAATATTTTTTTTTTAATTGCATTATTTTTGGAATTTTTTTTTAAATCATAAAAATTTATGAAAAGTAGTTAGGTTTGAATCATTTTACATTGTAATAATAATAATTATGATTCTTTGAAATATTTTTTATTAATTGAATTAATTTTAAAAATTTCAAGATTTGTATATCAATGTATTGAAATTAATTTTGTATGAAAAATTATTTATTTATATATATTTTCCCCTTAACTATTAGATACACAAAATAAATGGTGGTTTTAACTATTTTGGTATATGTTTGCAAAATTGTATATAATTAAAAAATTGTTAACCAATTTGGATGTTCTTACCATTTGTTGGTTGTTTTTATTTGGACAAATGGGTACATTTTTGTAAACTTATCATTATTTTACAACATTGAAATTTTTTCATTTTTTTGAAAGGGATTAACTAAACTTTAACCCGTTATTGTAAAAAAATCAATCATACAAGCTTTGAACTTTTAAAAAGTACATGAATATGAAATACCCAAAAAATTGTAATTAAATAATAAGTTGATTTTATTTACTGTTTCATAATTGCACACCTTACCCTAAGGTCAATGTTATCATTACATATCCCTTTCAATACAAAAACATTGATGTTTATTTATTTATTTATATTGTTCACATTTACTTGATCATAATCTTTCAATATCATTAAATTTCATTAAAATTTATGTGAAAATCATAAAATAACATGTCCATGCAAAATTCGTGGGCTTTTAATTGTAAAAAATGGCACAAAACATATACATATTATTTTTATGTAAATGATATGTTTGTTTTACTTGTGATGTCTTGGCATGAAATATGTATGACTTAGATTTTAACTAAATTTTCGTAATTATTGTGATGTAATTTTGTACAAAAATTATGCATTTTTTTGTGTACAAAACATGAACATCATGTTTGTCATTCAAAAAAATGTTTCATTTGTTTGAAATTTTATAATATTATATATTTACAAATATAATTCACATTAACCATAACACAAAATTTATGAAATTTTTGTTCGACCTTATAAAAAATCAAATTTTGCACAAAATTTGTACAAACCTATGAAGCTTAATAAGTTACTTTTTTCAAACCTATTTAATTAACCCCCTTCCTTTACAAATGAAATATTTGACATAAATAATGATGACTTATTGAGAATTACATAAAAACATTAAAGAAAAAAAAGGGAAGAATTTCGCTCAATTTGGAACAAGGGTATAAGACACATCCTTTCACTATTTAAACTAATTAAGTGAAAATATGAAAATAAGATGGTGAAAACTATCATAATTATCACAAGTTTTCATTTTTCATATTGACAAATATCATACTAAGTTAAATACATCACGAAAAAATAACAACTTCAAAAAGTTTGGCTACACATTGTCACACACTATCAATGATAATGAATAAAATGAATTAATTTTGTGAAAATTAAGTTTCAAGTATTGAATGACATTGCATGCAACTTGAATTGAATTAAAATTTACTTGAATTCCTAAATTGAACTCAAACTCAATTAAATTGATATGAAAGTTTATTGCATTCAATTCAAATTCAATTGAAGAAAAATGGGATGGTAACACAGGATATTGAAAATATACTCATTGCTTCCATGACTATGGTGTTGAAATAAGAAACAACTCTACAAAGGCACCTTTCCATTACATTCGAAGCAAATTTGAAACTAAAGTCTTCTTTGGTAGGATGACACAATTACAAGAACCTAAACCTATCAACATTGTATTAACTTTCATGTTACCATTGTCATCAGAGTTTTAAACAAATCCCAATGATAAATAATCAAAATTGGTATATGGGAGATTTTTGAGAATCCTTTGTATGCTTGTCCATGAACCATTCCAAAGACAATTTCAAAAATAACTACCTCATTTCCAAGCTTAATTATTTTATTTTTTTAAAAAAAAACTACTTCCATTTTCTATTAATTTTCTTAGTGACCATTTCACACCTTTCCTAATAAACTACCTTTGTTTTATAACTAGTCACTCTTTCTCCCTCTTCACCAACATGGATATGAAAAAACAAATTAACATGTGTCTTTTCATGTCCATGAAATGTATATTAATTTAAATTAAAAGACATTGACATAAATAATGATGAATTATTAAAAACACTATGAAAACATTTTATTTTATTTTTAAAAAAATTGGTTGATCATCAATGGTGATGCGCAACACCGTAATAGATTTCAAATTGATTTTTTGAAAAAAAATAAAAAATAATTTGTCTTGCTATTGTCAAACCCAAAAGCCCAAGCTAGGGTACTTGGGCTAAGTAGGTCTTGGCTAAAACATGGATTCCCGATGGGACAAGGTGATCTCTCCCTTGAAAACCAAGCCATGCATAAAAACATGCATCACAATCTCAAGAACACTAAAAGCCACTCTAAAAGGTCAGCTTTCAATAGAAGCTTTGAAAGGTTTGGTTGCTTTCCATTAGCATGACCTTCTCAAACTGAAGGTCTGCCTACTATAACCAAGAATAATAGCATTCTTGAATTGCAAGGCTTCTTGAAACATAATGATTTTGCTAACAAATCTGCAAACAAACTTAAAATTGCAATGTTAGAATGTTTTAACTAGAACAAATCAATAAGAAACAGAAAGAACAATAGTTATGGAAAAAAATTGCAATAGAATGAAGTTATTGATAAGAATCAATAACAAATCAATAAGAACCAGTTACTCTAATTGAAAGTAACTGGTTTTGGGGTCCTATTTTGACGCTTTTCCAGCCCTTTTTCTTCGTTGGACATGGAACAATATGCTAGCTCTGCTTTTGGAGCCATCAGTGTCTGGTATTTTTGTGAATGGACAACTAAAAACGCACTTGAAATGAAAATTGAGGGTCAGAAAACTGGTTATGGTTTCAAACAGGACCTGGAAGAACCCATTACCACCTAATGAAATTGATGGCTCACCCTTCCATTCCTGTTCCATAGTAAATTGAATGCCCGTGCTGAAGGTTCCATAAATGCAAGTCTTGCAAAGCTGAATTGCAAATCTGGAACAGCTCAAGTCAAAAGCAGGAAGGCAAACTTCCACACTTCAAGGTGCAGAAAATATGACTCCCTGTAATTGAAACATGGCTTTTCCTAAAAATGGTTTGACTCTACCAAATGCATTTTCAAAACAAGTACTAAATCTGAGCTGATCCAAAAGAAGTTTCAGCTTGGGTGCAGTCAGACACATCACATCTCATATGAGCTTCACAGCTAAAAAACCACCCAAGACTGCAAATTTTGCCTTGGGGATGGTGGGATAATCTCCCAGTCTTGCAAAGACACAAAGAATTCACCTTCAAAATAAAAAGGCAAAATGCTAACCTGAAGTGGAAAGAAATGATGATATGAATTGATAACAAAACGATTAAACATTAACACAAAATTCACACTACTGTGATTCAGCAGGCAATCACCCTGACAATCACAAAGAATTGGCAAATGGGTCAACAATTTTTTTCCAAGACAAGCAAGTTATGGTGTAAAATTGGGTGTTTTGCTTCTAAACCACAAAACTCCCTACATGCACCCACTCACTGTGTTTAACTAGGATTTTATCAAGCTGGTAGGTGACAGAGAGTACAGATAACAGTGACTGAGCATAGTAATTTTCCATCCTGCAGCTCACTTCCAGAATGTACAACTGCATGAGATCTCATAAAGACTTGAGATCAGGAATTGAGCACACAAATGGCACAAGAGTGCTGAAACATACCCGGTGACACCCCATGGAGAGATGGAGATGGCATTAGATCATGACTTCTAGGAACACTCTTCCAAAACTGCAGCACCAAGTATCTTGGGCAAGATTTGTTTCCAATAGATGGTTGTTGTGCTCAAATCTGTACATGTGGTGGCAAAATGTCAGGAGTAAGGTTCTTTGCTTATGGTTGAATCTCAGAGAAACAGTTTCATGCGGACAAAATGCCAGTTCTGAAGATCAAGAAACTTATTTCTTCTGCTCAAAAGAACACACCACTCCAAATGAATTTGTGGTAATTAGAGTGGGACACCCTCTCAAACATCCAAAGGTTACCCAATCTCAACAAACCAAGCAACTGTTAGGTGGCTTGCTGACTGGCTGCACAATTGCTTGCATGCAGACAGGAAAATACCACCAAAGAAAATCAGTCAGTCATCTGTTTTTGCAGTATTTGGAAACTCACCAACCAACAAACCACTCAGAAACTGCAGTTCTTGCTTATTTGACACAGTCACAACAAGCTCTCGGTGGCAAGTTCACCAAATCCCAGCTGTTCCACGTAAGCTAAGCAATGGAAATAGTGTCATATGGAAATAGTGTGCAAGCAAGAATAGTTGACAGTTCTATGTAATTTTATCTGGAACAGTCACCCACTTAAAGAGTTCAAAGTTCAGACACATGTTCAAGAGGATGTGGAATGAAGGTCATGGAAGGATGGGTACCTCCACAATGACCAGAAGATAGCCATTGTCATACAAGTGTTTGATGGGGGTGCAGACATCTTCTTCCAATGCAAACATCCAACAGAATTGCTTCGGAAATCACCCCTACTGCAAAAAAACCCACAACAAGAAACTTGTGAATGATATCATGAAAGACTTTAGTGCAATGCATACGACAAGACTCAATGAAACTACAGGCCCGGTCTCCAGTTTTAGAAATGCAGAAACATTCACAAAACAGCTGAAGGCAGATGTCACCCAAGAGCTCAGCACATACTAGTATACGTGTGAATAGATATAGAAGTCCTCCCAATTCCTAAGAATGAAAAGATCTTCTCATGAAAAAACCCAGCAAGTTTGCAATAAGAGAAATTTCCACTTGAATTAAGATAATGTAGAAAGAAAACTTGCAGTCTCTTACCACCTTTGTCAAGTCAGGGATAAGAATGTACCCCAACCGCTATTCTTCTGAATGGTGTAACTCATACAGTGTGGGTGTATAAATGGGTGATGTGAATCCAATGCCCATTACCACTGAGGTTGCCAGAAATGTGTGACAATCAACAAATGCACACTCCCCCATGCCAGACACATACATGGATAAACCTAGTTGCTTGCAGTCAAACCTATTTTCTTCTTCTTGCTTTCAACTAAGGACCAACAGCGAAATCAGGACTACTACTACTACTACTAGAGTGTGTAAACAATCCAAAGCAGACATCTGATGGTGTTGCAAAAAATTCATCATCCTGAAAACAGGATCCCCTTCCCACCCCTGCTATTGCATCATCTACTTTCCAGTTCCTGGAGGATCATAGTTTCTTATCCTCAACGAAAATGCCTGCAGCCTGTAACAATCTACAGGATGCACTGTCAAATTATCTATATCCTTCAGTAGCTCTCAAACTGAATTGAAATTATTTTCAGTCTTATACAGGGGGATCCACATCCATTCTCATCACATGTTCAAACCCACCCACTACCATTCTTGACATATCATAATACCAGCAACCCATTAAGCAAATCTCTCTGAAAAGAGCTTTGCTTTCCAGCAATGATGGTATCATCATGCTTGGTATCTAAATTTTTCTGCATACAACAATTTGATTTGCTTACAAAACCACATAAATAACAGTTAAAAAATGCTGTTTAAGAATTCAAACTCTACTACCATCAGAGAAACTCAGAATGAAGCCACAAACAAGTTCAAGACCTTGGAACTACAAGTCTGATCGCACTCAGCTGCAAAGTTCAACAAGAACTTGAACAGCAAGCCTCCATGCACTCAGCTGCAAAGTTGAACTTGATTGTATACACCTCTCAAGATCAACGCATCACCTGTTCTCCCAAAAACCCAACACTGCTACTCAAAACCAGCAGCAAATTACATAACAGGACAAGAGATTTATAACCTGGTTTTTACTTCTATCCATACTACGGTATCTTTTCTTCAAAGAAAGCTGCAGTGCATCACCTGTGCAAATGAATGTAACCAGTAGATAAACTTTTGATCCTCATCGAGAATAAGTAGCAGTGGAGGTGTAGTCCTTCTTGGGTCCTTTTACATGATACGAGATCTCCATCTTTTTAATGTGATTGCCTCGAAAACAAAACCGATACGACACATTGTACAGATCTTCACTGCACAGGTGCTCACCCTCTGCCTTCCAGCCCCCAGACATCTCATTTAACTCCCCCTTTTCTGAGCATTTAGGAGAGAGGAAGCGAAGAGAATGGAAAAAGGAGCCTTGGGTGCCTTCGTTTTCAAAAAAGACGTTGATCTGCTCAGTGTCTTTGTCGTACACATACACATACTTGCGATGCACTCGGAAGTGATGACCACGCTGCATGGAAAGCTCCCCTATCTCACTGTAGAGATATTGATGGGACACTTCTGTTACAGAGAAGGTTGCTGTCCCCTCAACTGTCCCGGACTGTGATGAATCCATCCGGTTTTCAATACAGCGATGAAGAACCCATGAACCAGCCAGTGAGCGGAACACTGAATATGGTACCATCCTACCATTTAAAAACTCCTCACATGCCTTCTCAAGAATTTCTACAGCTTCGTTTGCTGCCACATCTCCTGTGTGAAAGTGGGCAGGGATGACTATATCATGCTTCTGACACCATTCCTTTGAAGGGAGAATATTAAGATCTGCAGCAAATGCATCTGCAAAACCAACATAATCCCAATGAGGGAATTGGGGTTTTGGAGTTTGGATTCTGATCCGCTTCTCAAGGGCGATTCCTTCTTGCTGGACGGATTCTGGAACTGGTGGTAAGACCCCTGAGAAAATGGCAGCTGCCCACCTTGCTTGCAATTCAATGAGACCAAAGAAGGGTCCCCGATACATACCCACGAAAGCTGATCTGGGAAGTGAGGGATGAAAGGTGGAACGGTGCAGAAGGAGTGGCATAAACTGGTCGGCAGGGTCAAAGGATATACTGTCAAGCAATTCAGAGGAAAGGTAAGGCATCGAGCATAGGAAACCTGTGCAGAAGATGATGCAATCAACATCAGCAATTGTGGTGTGATCTTCAAGGATCAATGTCCGACCCTGCACCTCCTGCACCTTGCTGAGTCGAACTGTGATATGGTTCGAACGGACAAGCTCCAGGTATGTATCAGAGATGGCGACAATGGGCGGATCAGTGTCATGTTCCAAGTTGAGAATCCCTTGATCACCACACAACTTCACAAAGTACTCATTTGCCTTCTGAAGCTCCTCCTCACTACGGAAGATATCTTCACTCTGTGACTTGTGTGTCGAGCGACGGAAAAAGACCAAGTCCAGAGGGAAGAAGGGTGTGGTATCTGAATCAGGATTCAGAGCAATGTAGCGTGGGACAGCCCAGAATGGTCGACTCACCGTGTTGATGACTTCACTGGCAAATGCAGCAATGTCTGCTGCTATTTCTGCTGAACTAGCAGCTGCACCCACAACCACCACACGCTTGCCTCTAAATCTCTCTGGCGATCGGTAATTGGAGCTGTGCATGACTTCACCCAGAAAGCCATCTAGTCCCGGAATGCTTGGAATGTGGGGGATGGAGAAAAACCCAGATGCAAACACCACAAAATCAAACATCTGCTCCTGAGATGATGACAGCAGTGCTGCTGCTGGAGGAGATCCCTCAATTGCCTTTGGCTCCTCCAAAGATGATGATGATGATGATGATGACCTCCACTGTACAACCCACTTCCCATTGTCGTTGTCACTGCCGCCACTTCTTACCACACTTGTGACTTCCGAGCTGAGAGAGAAGTGCACAGGTTGAAGGAATTTGCGGGCATAGGCATGAATGTAGTCATTCATCTCATGCTGAGTAGGGTAAGTGGCAGCTTTGGAATCCCACGGGAAATCAGAAAAGCAGCAGGCATATCGTGACACATTGGTTCTCATTGAGGACCAGAAGGGATTCACTCTAGGATTCCATACTCCACCAAGCTCAGGTGCTTTGTCAAAGATTGTAGGAGAAAGACCCGCCTCAAGCATGCATTTTGCAGTTACAAGACCTGATGGACCTGCCCCAATCACTGCTACAGTCTTTCCCCTTCTTCGACTATCATCTCCTGTTGCTGCTGCTGCTGCTGTTGTTGTTGTTGTTGTCTCCATTGTTTCGATGTCTTCTCCTCCAAGTTGGTTGCAAGTTGGGTTTGCAACAAACACAGTCGCTGCTATTGCTGCTGTTCTTACCTTCTGCTTCAAGATTCCAAGAAGACGGGACTCGCACTTGGAAGAAGAAGAAGGTGATGGAACATTCCTGCAGAAGAGAAAGCCAAGAGGAAGAGTCATCACAGGAATCTAAGAAAGAACATACACACACAAGGGGACATACAGACACACATACCACAACATGGTGATGATGATGATGGGAGTGAAGAGAAGAAAAAGACCTCAAGCAGAAGAGGAAGAAAATGCTCAAAGATCTCTCCTGTCGTCTCCTTCTTCTCTGCACAAGCTTGGACGAGCTCCTCAAAGGAAGAGAACGACCACCCACAACACTAGCGCTGCTGCTACTGATTTGCTGCTGTGCACAGGACAAGAGTCCAGTACTCATCATCGTCATCATCTATATCCTCCTGGATCTTGTGTGACAACGACACATGGAGCTGCCCTCCCACATGGATCCCGGATTTTTTCTTTATTTTGTCGCGACGAGGATGACCGCAACACGAGGCGGCTGCTATCGACATGACGACACTAAGAAACTAGGTACCCAAAAGCGAAGTTCTCGTTCAGCTCCCACTTTTCTCCTGTTCCTCACTGTGGGAGTGAGCTTTAGGGTTTCAGGAACCTAGACTCCTGCCACGCGGGTGAAATCGCTACCACAGACAGACGCAGAGAGAAGACAGACACAGACACACAGACACGGAGAGAGATGTTTAGTAATGCGGTGCGGCAGAAGGAGAGAACTGGCAAGTATGGCACTTCTCGCGACGAATTCTTGCAGGTGCAATTCAAAGCCGCATGCTCTCCTCCTCCTCTTCTTTTTTGTTCTTGTATTGTTTGTTCGTTTGTTTGTTTTGGGTTCTCTCTCTCTCTCTCTCTCTCTCTCTCTCTCTCTCTCTCTCTCATTTTATATTCGAAGAAAAACTGTCAAGAGCATACATAAGACATGCATGTGTCACCGGGTCTTGGAAGGAATCCACCCAGTTGAGAATTTTGGTGCCTTCTTCCTCCACATGCTTTTGTTTTTGGTTTTGTGGAGGGCTCCTCCTCCTCCTCTTCCTCATGGCATTGCATTGTCAGGGTTTTTTTCCACAACTCTTGCAAATGATTTCCCAGAATTTTCCAAATGAATTCTGGGAGAGGAAAACTGTTTTGCAAAGATCATAAATCTGTAGCGCTTGTGCAGGATTTGATTGCAATCTCAAAGCACCCAGAAATATTGGGTTTTACAGTTTCTTACCTTATGAGTCCAATTCAGGATCAATTGTCCAAATCGGTCATGGGGTTTTTTTTTTTGCATCGATCTATCACAACTCTGGTCTGCCATTTTGTACATCTATCAGACTCTCTGGTTTTGCAAAGGTCGAAAAGTCACATTTCTTCAGGCAGAGCAATTTGTTCTCCCTGACAACCTCAGATTTTAAGGGGTTTCAGAGAGATTCATTTGATATTATTCATTTTGCAGTTTGCACTGATTGAGAAAGTGTGCAGGATTTAATTCTGAATTCATAGCACCCAGAAAGTGTGCTGGGTTTTACAGTTTCTTACCTTCTGAGTCCAATTCAGGATCAATTGTGCAGATCAGTCATGGGTTTCTTTTTGGGTCCATCTATCAGATTCCAATTCTGTGAATATTCATAAAACCACAATTCTTCAGGCAGTTTTTTGTCCCCTGACAACCTAGGGTTTTAGGGGTTTCCAAGATACTCATTTTGATATTCATTAGCATTTTTTGCTGATTGAGGAAGTGTGCAGGATTTGATTCTGAAATCACAGTGCCCAGAACTGTTGGGTTTACAGTTTCTTACCTTCTGAGTTCAATTCAGGATCAATTGTGCAAATCAGTCATAGGTTTTTATGCACGTATTGGACTCCAGTTTTGCAAAATTCATAACACCACAATTCTTCATGTGGTTTGCCCATCTGACTACCTAAAACTTTAAGGGTTTCAGAAAGATTAATTTGATATTGTGGGTGCTCAGGCTAACTTCAGAATCAATTCTATGCCAATCAAGAAGCATGTAGGATTTTGATTTTGAAGTTCACAGATCCCAGACATGTTGGGTTTACAGTTTATGATTATAAATTTTTTGCACAAGTCTCTTGCCAAATGTGTTGATGTTGTAGTTTCCATTTCCACTGAAAGGGTGCTTGTGTGTTTACTGATGTAGTGTTGAAGTCAGAGAGGTGTCAAGAAAAATCAGGTTACAGTTTAGGTTCAAGTTTGTTGAGGTTATCTAGAGACTCATCCAGATGCTTGATTCCCTTTTGCCATGTGCACTGATTGAGAGACATTTTGGTGCAGGAATTGGTGACACAGTTCCAACAGACTGTCAGTGAAGGTATGATTCCCATGTGCCTTCATATCAATTCTGCTGCACACTAAATTGTACAGTATATATTTCTCTTCTAGTTCAGTTTTAAGCAGGATTCGTGGAAAATCACACATGCTCGTCAGTCATCCACTTTGGGGCCCTTTAGAGTTAAGACTTCCAGTCTACTTGGCTGCAGAGACAAAGGAACAAGTGGTAGCGCATTTGGCAAATTTTGCCTATGACCCTTTCAACTACGATATTCTTCGAAAGGTACACATTCCGAGCTCTCACACCAGTCTATTACAAAAGCCAGATTTGTGAGGGGACCTGATCTATTGACTAATTGAGTGCACTCCAAGAGCTTTATAACAAAAAGATGAGCTAGGTGTAGGGAACACCCCACCCTTGGTTGGTAGGTGTAATGCCCTGCAGCCAGGGCTTTCCCCTGCATAAAAACCATATCGTGGGCATTTCAGAAAATTATTACCTGCCATACACATTCTGGCCATTATGACAGGCATTACAGAAAACATATTGCCCACTGTACTGGCAGGAATGCCTGCTGTGCATTTTGAAAAAAGGAAATGCCTTCTTCTGCCCACCCGCCAGGTTTTTATGATGTAGGAATGCTTTTGGTAGACTATTAGGACAGGACATGAGGTAATAAGAGCCTCAGAGTTTCAAGGGAATTTCCAACCCTTTTTCAATACTTTCTAATTTTCTTCATGATTTCCATAAGGGTCTCAAGTGCTTTTTTTTCAATCTTTCCACTTCTTCCTTGTACTCCAGATTTTAATTTTGTGAACAATGTCTGTCTTAATTTTGGTTTTTATGTGTGGCGGTTTTGGCACTGTCAGCTCCATGTACTGGATCTGTTCATGGATTGCTTGACAGAAGCGAACGAAAAGCTCATTGAATTTGGTGTGGGTGGTCTTTGCAATTGCTCACCAGGTTTGTGCTGGCAAAGTCCAACCCCATTGAACTCCTCTCGTGTCAATGTGTGCACCACTTGCATCATCATGTCTTACTTATTCTGCGAAGAGATGATTTAACAGGAGACACTGAATTTATTCATGATATCGAATTGCAACAAACATGTTTTCACAGTCCAAAATTTTTGCTACCTCGATGTCATGATTTTTATATGTTTGCACCCTCAAGAATCACCACAAACTTTTCATAATACGTGAAAGGCTCAAAATTTACCATCTCTAGAAGGTACAGATGCATGACTACAAGTTGACTTGCTTGTAGTGCAGATCCTGCAAACAGAGATGTCATTGTGAAGAATGGGGGCATTCCTTTAATAATTTCTTGCTTATCAAGTCCTGTTGAGAATACGGTAACAAACTCTGCTGTTTTTCCAAGTTCCTTTTCTCCACGTGTCGTTGCATAAATGGATGAGTTCTCTCTGGTGCTTGGAAATTCTCTATCGCATTTCATAAACAACCATTGACTTTTTGAAATACTCTCAGGCTGTAAGTTCTGGCTGCTTACTGACCTTGAAGTTGGGTTGCATGTAATGCAGGTATTGTCAGCAATTGCAACTTTGTATTATCTCTGCACTCCCTTGACAAAGAAAGGTGATCCAACTCTGCACTGTCTTTTAACCCAAGGTTTCTGATTCATGAACATGCTCCATCTAGTATTAGTCACCTCAGAAGCTACCTGTTTCACATCTGGATACTGAGCTGCATTCTTTGTATATTGTTTATTTTGCAAGTTTGATCAGATTTCATTTATCATGATCCCCCACCCCCACCCCTCTAGTGGTCCCAGTTCCAGTTGTTCAAACAGCTGATCATCCAGTAGTTCAAGCAGCTGATCATTCAGTCAGTACCACTGTTGGATTTGTTGCAGATATATTGACTCCTGAAGTGGTGGAGTGTATGAAGAAGTATGCGAGCATAGCAGATGTCAATGTGCGTTTCAGTAATTTAGCAAAAGCCTTCCTTGACAAACATGTAAATACAAGGACTAGATCATGACCTGTATGTTCCATTGTTGAGGAGCTGGCTCATCGATGAGATCAAAGTAAAATCAATTTTGTCCAGTACATCTTCAGCACCACTTGTCAATTGAAGGTGTCTATTACATGCCTTTCAACAAATCTGTAATTAGCACCATTGCAGAGTAAAAAAGTGCAGATTACATTACTGGGTGCATTGTTGCAAAGCATAGGAGATGATTAAAGTAATTGGGTTGGCAGTCCCTTCACAACATTCTCTGTTTAAATCTCAAAGTGAATCAGAAAAACACACTGTGAGAAGTTTCCTTGAATTCAGTCAACAAAATCTAGTTTCTAGGTCAAGCCTACAACAGGGATTCTTCAGAAAATAACAACTGTGTTCTCTCACCTCATTGCCTGTCTACTCACCCTTATGACAATCCTCTGCCCAAGACAACTCATGTAGCCCGCATTCACAAGGTGAAGGCATATGTCAGACCACATGCATCTTGTATATCTCTCTATTTCTTCTCGCTCTCCTGAATCTCATCTTGCACAACCACCCATCTCTTTGTTTGAAGACATGCCATCTTCGTATTATACACTATATTCTATAACTGCACTACTCTTGCATTTTCCAGCTCTTCAGCCAATTCTGCTTCTAACCTTTAATTTTCTCATTTGCCCTACCTTAAAATCTGTGAATATTCAACATCATAAAATGAGCAGATCAGTAACAAACCTGCTTTGTTAATTAAGACTGATAGTACAAGCAAGATTCAACTTTATGTACCCATCAGAAGCTGGCTTTCAAGTTTGTAAAACAATGGAGCAAAATACCTCAATGTCTCTGGAAGCCTGAAAAGGATAGGAATGTATACTACTTGCCTCCAAACCTGTAGTGCCGATCCCTGGTCTATAGAGACAAGGAAACAAGGATGGCAGCTAGAGGAATTGTAAGGAATTATCCTTCACAGGGACATCCTGATAAGCAGCAAGTGTCTTCAAGAAGAGGGTGTTCACCAGAAGGTATGAGATTCTTGCAGGCTGAAGCTTTCAACATCTGCAAAGTGCAATTGATCCCTGTTACATAGACATTATGGCTGAGCAGAAGAAAACAAGAGGAGAGGATTATGTAAACCTGGAACAGGAGACAGTACAGGAAATCAATGAAAGAGCCAACTGTTGCCCTCCTGACTCCTTCAAAGGTGGCCATTTCTTCAAGTAAAAGCTCATTGCACAGTATTATTACCAATGCTACCAGGAAATGAAGTAATTACTCAAATTGCAGAACCATAATACAAGACATGGAACTTGCAAACCCAGATGGTCATCTATAGAAGAACATGAGTCACAATCTCACAACAAAGGGTAACCAAGATCAATGTAAGTAGTGGTAGATATCAAACATTGCCCATGCCTGAGGGTCTTGCATCTATAGATCAATTTACAATCCACAACCTTATGAAGAAGCACCAATGTTTGCTCACTACAGCCAAAGCAAACTCTTTTACAAATGGAACTCTTCGATGTGATACTACAATATTGGAAGAAACTAGCACCCTAGAATGTTGAATTATTGGCACAGTATCCAAAAGCTGATACTAAGAATGATCTGCATTTGTCAGAGAATTTAGGGTGCTGAAATGAACTGAAGGCTAGCTTGCAGACAAGACTAAGGAGATGAGGTGTAGTATGTAAGCTATCAAGGATCCCAACAAAGCTCCCGCTGCTACCTGCAACATTCACAGTAATTCTTCTACTGCATCAGAACAGATTCCAGACAGTTGAATACAACAGTCCAATGTACCTTCCCTCTCAGCACTCCAAAGCTCTCAAGTCAGCAACACTACCCTATGACAAAGCAGGACACAATGAAGAATCAACCTCTACTAAAACTAAGATACACCCAAGAACTGTCAGTTGTGCAGCTCCATGTTGCCAACACCAAAGACTACCACACAGGCTTGGTAATGTAGTTGGACCATATAGTTAAGAACATTGACATCTTTCACTTGCAACAGTGATCACATGGGACTGGATATCCTGAGTGGACCACAAAGCCAGAACTAGCCAATGTCAATCTTCAATATCATCACCCTGTTGAACTGTCAGAAAGTATTTGACAGTTCTCACTTCATTGATCATTGGCAGTCTATTCTACTCTTCCTCCTATGTCGCAAGTGATCATAATAACAGATTGGGCTTTCAGAGATTTTCCAAGTCCCTTCAAATCAAGGCTAGAAAATGCCAGAAAGGGAAAGGATACCTGGGGAGGTGTATGCCCTAGGAATTCTCTAAGAGGCCGAGTATCAGCAAGTGGGTGCTCAGGTGGAAGCTCAAACACAATTTGATTCAGAACCTGCACCCATGCCATTGTGCATCCCTTCTCTCATTCATCATTCCCTGAGACAATTAAAATTCATGAAATGCCGATAGAGGATATCCTACCATGTGGCTCTAGGAATTATCCAGCTTCTAGAAAGAACAGTCCAAATGATCTACTATGTAAATGTTAAGCTTGAAGTGTGACCCACTTCATTCCTTTCATTGGGTGGTTGAAAAAGTAATGGAGGAGCATAGATCTGAGAGCTTGCTCAACCATCAAAATGAGGTACAGCATTCTAGCATGAGCTCTTTCTATAGCAGTGACAATTGAAACTTTGAGCACTGCTCACTCATTTGCTTCAGGTAATTAGAAGGTTTCAAAAGACTACAGACTTCTTAACCTAAACCTGTCATGAGCTGGCAAGCCAAAGGCCAAGTTATGTCCAAGTTCGCAAGGAAATGAACTTGATAAAAAGCAGGTCCACTTGATTGCAAAAAGATCACAAATCTCAACTCAAAGAGAAGAACAAAGGATCATGTGATAAACCTCAGCTTGTCGACCGGCTTGCAGCCTGACACCTGAAGCATCATACATGACCTGCAAAGCCCCCCAAATAATTCAGCTTGACACTTCCTTCACAACCCTACCTAAAAGAGAACCTGTTTCCTCCATTCTTCTCTCCCTTTCTTGATACTATGCTAATTGCTCTGACTATCCAAGGATGTCAGTCTTTATACTCTTCTGTCCATGGGCTTTCCCAAGCTGACAACATTACATTCATCGAAATTCAAAACCACTGCCTGCTAGTTTGTCATAGCCACCTGTAAATCTCATGGAAAATGCAAACAAGAAGATTCTGGGCCAAAAGCCTTCTCCCCTGAGCATCGGCAATCCCCATTCTTTTAAAGCTAAAACCAAAGAAGCTACAGAAAATTTGGCAGGCTTCTTACAATGCTGGCAAGAACCAAGGCAATTGCAAAAAGGGGTGATGCAGGGCCTTCACGAAGGCCAATGGCACAAGCAAGCCCCATGACAGTGGAAGAGTGAGAGGATGGCATGCCCCCTGACCCATACAACCTCTTCAAATCCCACCGCTTCTCCTTATACCTGCCCACCTACCCTTCTTCTTCTTCAGCACATTCCTCCATCACTTTTCAACAAAATCCCACTGAGGTCATAAAAGGCAACATTAGAAAGCATTTTTGACACATATCCTGCAATCAAAGGTTTAAACCAAAAAACCCTCCTCACAGAGAACGTATACACATCAGCATCATGCAGAAACCCTAGCAGTTGACAAGCTTATCAACCATAGCTATACAGTATGAATCCAAACTATACACAGAAAGTCAGGACAGATCTAAATGAGCTACAACATAACTCCACTCATGTTTAAATCCAAAAATCCCATCAGTTTCATGCTCAAATATTGGAGCTCTTGCTTGCAAACAATGTATGTGACTGGAACTTGCAGAAACCCTAGCAGATGACTATGTGCAGGCTCCACAGAAGGCAGCCATGCTAATGTGCAATTACCTCAAAACCACACAACCAGAGAGAGGGAGGGAGAGAAATGCAAGATCCTATGCACCGCTTGTGCAATTCAAAGTCTACCAAAGCACAGAAAAACAAAATAAGTCTTCTGGGAATAAAACCCTAATCATGGAGAGAATGTCTCTTCATGCAACCTCGGCTCAGCAATGACATCTGGTTTTAAAGTTTGAAAACAAACAAGAGAGGGACAGAAGCAACAGAAGAGAGATGAAACAAGAAAGGGGAAAATTCTGTTTTTATTGTTTTTTTTTTTACCAAGTGGTCAACACCTTGAGCGACTGTGCCACAGCAAAGGCCACAAATGCCGCAACCAGGGGGAGATTAGTAACTGCCTCGTACTGCGACTTCACCATCTTTGTTGCATTGGCCGCTGTGACTGCACGTGCTATGTCTGCTGCAGCAGCTCCTGTTGCCACCATCTCTCTCGCTACGGTTGTTGCTACTGCTCTCAAATCTGAATTATTCCCAAACCCTAAAACCCACTTCTCCCTGGAAACTTGCCGGCGATGAAAACTCCAGCATACATAGGTCCCATACAGGAACTATATCTGTGTCTTCTGTCTGTGCGCGTCTCTCAGCTACATTGCCATGGAGAATTGTAGATTGCAGATTGAAATGTCCGGGCAAACGCGAGCGAGGATGGATCGGAGCTTGGAATTTTGCAGCGATGGCGAGAGAAGATCACCGCGTTGCGTGCGCGTTTCCCGACCGGTTCCGGTTTTCTTTCTCACAAAGACCTAAGTAAAAGAAACTGCTGCGTAAAATGAAATTCCTCAAAGTAAAGAGATTACCGAAAGTAAAGAGAACTGCTGAGTAAAAGAAATCCTTTGACTTATGGTGAAGAAGAAGCTATTGAATAATTGTACAATTATTTTCACTAAATTTTAATTTTAATTTTAAAAATGGGGAATTTGGGCACACTCTTGATTATAATTGGAAAATTCGTTAATAGGATTTAATGAATGGGATTTAGGAATTTTTTAATTTAAGGTGTGAGAGATATTGGAATTTTGAATTACAATTTTTGTAATTCAAAATTTCAATTAAATTACAATAAATGGGTTTTAGGTAACCAATTCACACTTGAGAGCAATAATAGCACATTTTACACTAATAGAAGTACCAATAGGATGGATTGGCATTCTTTCCTAAGAGGGTTTAGGGTTACCATTAAACCCTAGTTACCATTAAAAGAATGAATTTGGCAATCATTCATAAGAGGAATGAGTTTGAATTTGGTTAAAGGTTTAGCCAACAAAATAGAAATTTTTTAAGGATTCCACTTTGTTATGGCAACCTCCAAGAATTTGTCATGTAACTATGGCAACTTTTTTTTTTTTTCACCCAAAACAAAAATTGTCCAAGGGAAGATGTAACAAATGTGGCAATCATCCATAAGAAGATTTAGCCAATTTGGCTATAAACCATAAATAAAATAAATATGTTTGGCTAAAAAATAAAAATCAAATATATGGATTTAATCCTCTTTTTTTTTTCTTTCACTTTTGACACCAAAAAACTTCTCGAATTTTTTTTTCAATTTTTTTTTATTTCACTTTTTGGCAGAATTTCATTAGTAAAAAAATGTCTTATGGAATTGGTTCTAGAATTCTAAATATGCACATAGTGCAATGATCTTTTAAAGGATGAAGTATAGCCCTTGTGTACCCTAATACCTTATCAATTTTGACATTAATTTCACTATTTGCAAAAATGTTGTACATATATATATATATATATATAGTATGTGCAAGCTTTCCAAAAAATAAATTGTGAAGGAAATACAAAATCTTTTGAAATATTTTTAAATAATTTACTTTCAACACAGAATCTTTCAAAATCAATTAATTATTGGACATATATGTGTTGAAGTTACCCTTTGTTACAAATAACAAAAAATTCCACTAACAATGATTTATTGAATGTGGTTTAGGTTAGACAACTTTAGGTTCTATAAGTAATAAGACATAATCTAGATAGTTCCAAACTAGAATTTGTTTAACCCATTCCCAAGTAAAAAGGCATGGAAAGGTTTTCTTTTCAAATGTACATCTTTTTTAAGTTTTTTTTTTCAATGTCATATTCACAAAAAAAAAAAGGTCAATGTCTTTCCTACCAATTTGCATCTCATTTCTCTTCAATTGAATTTGAATTCAATTTAATTGAACTTTAATCCAATTGTTGAATTTAAGTTAATTTAATTGGATTCAATTCAATTAAATATATGTATCCAATCAATTAAATTTGAGTTCAATTCAAGTTACATGCAATATCGTTCAATATTTTCATTCAAATGAAAGTTAATTTTCACAAAATCAACTCATTTTTTTCATCAATTAATCAATTGATCATCACTAGTACTGCATAACAACACAAAAGCGCAAGTAATTGGTTTTGACCTTTTAAATATGCATGTGGTATAATGTTGTTCACAAGTGTGAAGCATAACAATCTTTGAGTAATGTGAAATTGGGTTTGAAGTTTGGATAAGTCTTGGGAAATTCTCATTTTTTGGACTTGGGAACATGTAGAATAAGGTATATATGCATACTTATGATTAATGAATTTCAAAAATCAAATAACTATTTTTCACCTTTAACCAATAATTCTAGAAATAAAAACCATTTTAACCTTTGACTTGCATTCAAAACAATCAAATAATTGGGTCAAAGACTACACTAAATTAAATTATTAGATTTTTGTGAGTAATTTCATAAGAACCATCAATTTATTAAGAAAATAAAAAACACAAAATTGAAAATTCTTTTGATTCTAAAACTATCGATCGTGGGAATGAAAGAAATTGAAATTGTGAGAATTTTGAAAAAAACTAAAACTAAATATTCTTAACAAAATCAACACGTTTTTTCTTGCATAATATGTTCAAATTTAAAAATGAATCTGACATTCAAAAGTTGATGTGAATCATTATAGTAAATATTACTCCTTTGGATTCATAAGAACTAAACATGGTGAACAAGTCCACCGAAGGTGGTGATGAACAAACATTTAATTCAATTGAAGGCCACGAGAAATTCAATGAAACATTGAATTTGTTTGGGGACCTTCCCAATTATTTTAGGTGATAGAAAATTGGATCTTGATGAATAAAGAAATAATATATCCCTCAACCATCCTCCTAAATCAATTTTTTTTACCACAATTGTGTTGTATTACCTAATCAATTATCATTATGGTTTGGATCTTCATTTGAACACTTAAACCTTTGAATCTCAACATTAAACTTCTTTGGAAATATCATTGGTGGAAGATGATCATTGTGGTACATTTGATTTTTCTTTCTCTTTTGTCAACATGTTTTCATTACATTTGTTAATCTTGTGACTGTTTTAACCATGTACATATGGGTGTCATTGATGATCTTGTTTTTAATTTTGAAATAATTCCATTGCATTTCCATAGGAATTATTGAGTCTTAAAGTGATTTTTTTGGATGGAACCACAATGGTAAGCCATGGACTTTATCTATGGAATCTATTAGCATTTGGATGTTTTTTGTATGTCACTTTCATCATGTTCTTATGCATCAATGAATATGTGCATTTTATGCAAATGCTTTGAGTAATACGAAATCCCCCACTTCTTACAATTTAAGCTCCTTTGTTAGTTAAATTTGGCATTTGAAGTTTATGTTTCATGTTGGTGTTCAAAACTTGTAATGGGGTTATTCATTGAATATTCCCTAGATTAGGCATTACAAGGTGAAGGCAAGGTAAATTAGAAGATTCATGACTCTTGGTCAAAAACATTTACAAGCGGCCATAAATTATTTTTGATGTATTATAAATAGAAATATTATTTATACAATGATGAATATGATGATAATCTTTCACTTTAGGATTATGATGTTGAAAACCCCCATTTTAAAAGTAGATTTAAATATATTATTAAAAGTGCATCTACTTGCACAAAATGTTTGATCTTACAAGATGGGTTGCAAGTGAATGACATATTGATTATTTAAAATTTTCAAGTTAATGAAAACCGAAAAATATTTATGTATTGTCAAATTATGCATGTTATAATCATAATATATCAAATTTTCAATGTGAAGTAGGTTTGAACACCATATTGACTGATCATTTCCAAACACACTTTTACTTTACTTTTATGATACCAAAGTTGTTCAATTTTTGTATGTGAATTACCATAAATTAAATGCAATGACATGTTTTTTCATATTTTTACTTACATATATTTTGAATCTACTTTCTTGTGTTTATATTAAAAAAATATTTCATTTTAAAACTAAATTTGGGTGGATTATTTTTTTGTTTACTTTAACTTGCCAACACCCTACAATTTGTTTCACAACCTTAATGAAAAGGTGCAAATGCAAAAGAAATGGTGTAACAAATGTATGACCACCTTGTGCATTATTCAAGCACATCCAATTCTTAGCATCATCTAGAATTTGAGTTCCAAACCATGATTTTGTTCATGAACCCATTTCAAACATTGGTTGTGTCTTTTGAAGTGAAGCCGATGGGCTTGCAACATTGTTTGAATCATTCATTAGGTTGTGAACATGAGGTGGATGGAATACTTATTAGCCTATTTTCCATGAATTTAAAAATCAAATCATACATGTTCTTGTTGAAAAACTAGGGTCAATGCAACCCAACCTTATCTTGTAGATTCATTCACCAATCATTTTGATTTTGCCTAGTTCCAAACATGTAATTGAATATTTTTTGAACTTCCCAAAAATTGTTCCCCATTTCTTATTGCATGTAAGCCCATTTTCAAATGTTGAAAAAACCATGTAATCACAATAGAAACATAAGGTCCAACCATGCTATAAGGAGTCACACACGCCCCCTTAGACCACTATTTTCTTGAAAAATATTCTTAAAATCTTTTTAATATGTCTTTTTAAAAACATTAAAATTTTAAATTGAAAAAAATACTATTATGTTAAATTTTATATTTAAAAACCCCAAAATATGTCATAATTTTTTTTCAAATTGTGGTTTTAGTGTCAAAACTATTTTTAAGTTGCTTTTAGGCAGTTTATAAGGAGTGGTTACAAAGCCTTAAAAAAATTTATATGTGTTTTTCACCCATTAAATTGATTCCAAATTTTTATGATATGTACATAATGTATTCACAATAACATTTTATTTTTAAAATTCTATTTATTATTATTATTATTATTATTATTATTTACATTTCAAGGTTGAAAAATTTAAGAAGTGGTTACAACTACTAATTGTACATGTTTGTATGACTACACCCATAAATAATTTTCCACTTTTAATTCTTATTCCAAATTGGTCTCATGGATCAATTTTCTTGGGTGTGTAGAAGATAATAGGAATAAATCCTACCACTTAAGTGAATGTTTATTTAAAATAATTCTTATGAATATTTCATTTGTAAGTTTAAAAACTTATTTTTAAAAATTGACCTTTAAAAGGTTGTATTATATTATTATGTAAATATTGGTTTAAAGAATCTCTCCCAAAATATGTTAAGTTCAAAAAACTCCCAAAAAACATGGGTCCCTACAATGTTAAAAACATTATTTATAATATTCAATGAATGATTTCTAGTAATGTATTATTATTAAATTCATTCCAAATCATACCACATGTTTCCATAATATATTATAAATGTTGTCATGTAAACACATTAAAGACTCAGAACATTAATATTATTTTTAACCATAAAACATGAAAAATTCAACATTGGTTACACTTGTTGTGGTTTTGATTAATGTGAATGCACCTTATAGAGTGTAAAAATGTGTTCCTTTGTCTTGGCCTTGATGAAAACCATAATCTCATTATGCTTCAAAGTGAGTTGAACCATGATTTTTTTTTAAGTGCAATTCAATGCATGTTCATTTAAACTTTTATTGACAATTTTCTTCTTCCCTTTTTTGTGTGTTAATTCATCAATGTTCATCAATACATTTATATACAAACATATATTAACAATTGGATATGGTTTGTTCTGTACTTGAAAATTCCAACTAAAATTAAAAACTTGTGTAATTGATTCAAAAGTAGAATGCTAGCAAGGTGCTTACTTGTTTCCAAATATTCCCTACAATCATCAACTTCCAAATTTGCTCCATTTTCTATAAAATAAATAAAGCTTTCATGCTATAGATTGCATAAGGACTTGACCTTACATAATAAAGAATGCATATGCATAATGGTTTGAATTATAGAGATGAACAATTAGGGGGGTGGGCGGGGGGGGTGAAGAGACCCTAAATAAGGTATGTAGCATCAACTTATTGGGCCACTTCAAACCCTATGTAATATCAAATTTTGAGTTCTATATGCTCAATTTTATATAAAAAAATTGGTTATCTAACATTCACCTTAACTCTGAACTAGCATTGGTCAACAACTAGATATTGTGCCTCATTTTTAAAATATTAATTATGTTTTTACACATGAATAGTCTTTTTGCCACCTCATTCTCAACACTTACTTGTTTGCAACTTTTAACTCCAAATATAATGGGTATTTAAATGGAATAATGGTACATTCACACTTGATGTTAAATTGATAGTAATTGAAAATCTAGGTGGCAGCATCCTAGGTAACACCCAATGTTAAATGGGCAATAGCTTAATGTTAAGTGAATGTTAGTTTTAACATAAAATCTTCACGATAAGTAAAAGTCTTAAATGACTAGTATGGTGTTATGGAACTCAACACTAGAGTCCCTAACACCAAGTGTGAACACACCCTTAAGTAACATAATAATCATCACAATAGGGAAAGTAACATGAGCATCATCAAAATCATCAAAAAGAGACAAAAAGATCAAGTGCTAGAGAGAGAAAGAGGCCAAATGATTGTTATAAAGTAGCCCAATTTCAAAGAGTAAGAAAATAAAATTGATCACATAAGATCAAGGAAACAAAAGAAAGGATTGGTGATGAGTAAAAAAATGAATGATGAATTATGTTGGGCACTTGTGTATGGGTGTTGTTGTACTTATTAACAATAACCTAAATTTAAAATTAATAAAATAAAATTATTATAAAAATTTAAAAAAAAAAAAAAAAAAACCCTTCACTCCATGACACAACTTTTCATTGGTTACATGGAAATTCTACTCCTAAAATTCCTAAGAACACCCTACCTATTGCCTAAAAGCACGGGTACCTATTGTTGGAGCCTCATGACCCTTGGGTGCATCATTGAAAGCATGGGTACCTATTGTTGGAGCCTCATGACCCTTGGGTGCTTCATTGAAAGCATGGGTACCTATTGTTGGAGCCTCATGACCCTCGGGTGCATCATTGAAAGCATGGCTACCTATTGTTGGAGCCTCATGACCCTTGGGTTCATCATTGCATGTTGAGCTTTCCCATTGGTTGTTTGAAATTTCTATTCCTAAATTATTTTTTTCATCAATTTTGGCATGTGCTCATACCATAGCCTAGGGTCGGTTTCCACATTGAGAAACCGAATAATTATTATTTTTCAAAAAAATGAATTCGTATTTTTTAATTTTGAAATTATATAATTTTGCATCATCTACTATAATATTGTGATATGAGTAGTGAAATTATTTAGAGTGTATGTAGCCTACGATAATTATGATGATTTTCAACATGTCAACTTCATGTTTTCACAAAATTTCATTTCACTATTTTGAGAATTACATAATGATGAAACCTAACCTTAGGGTAAAGTAATACCTCATCCTAAGAACAACAAGAGTGGGTACCTCCTACTTATTTGTACCTTTGCATCTTTCACACTAATTATATTGTTTTCAAAAATGATAGGGATTTTCACATTCAATACAAAGTTTGCAACTTTTACTTTATTGAAATTGCTTTCATATTGTGAGAATTGGGTTTTTTTATGGACATGTTTACACTAAATAAGAGGTTTTATCAATGATTTTTTTGGTGACTTGACTATTTCCCCCCATTTGTATTACCACAATGAAAATAAACTATTTATTGGATATTTTAATTATTTTGATAAACATATTTAATTTTAGATAAACTGTGAGATTTAAATGCAAACCAACCACCAAACAACATTTAATAGATGTGATTGGGAAAATGGTTAATTTATTTGTAAATCAAAACCATTATTGAATAATGAACTCATAGAAGGGTGTTGAATTTTTTTTTAATTCAATATTATATGCTTGCAAGGCTTTTCCCATTTATTTATTGTTAATTTTTAAAAAATATTTAAAATATTAAGTCTTTGTCCCCATTTTCCTAAGGAAAACTTTTGTTATTTCTCTTTTAATTATAAATTATTATCGATGGAAAGACATGTTTTTTTATTGAAATTCTTGTTCTTGTCTATATTGGTTTTTAACATAGAATTCAAATATGATAGAAATTTCTTGGGTGGTTTTTATATACATATACATTTACCCATGCACACTTATATATGAAAACATATATACATTCATATATACATAAACATAGATACATACATATATAGACACATCCATGCACACAAACATATATATTTCTATAGACATGTTTTAAATACATCTACAAGATATCATCTATAGGTAGGGCTTGCTTGTTTGTGATGCCTTTTTTTTTTCCCCAAAGAACTATATATTTGAAGGAAAACATAAAATCTTTTGAAATCTTCTGGTTTTTTCATATGGAATTTTCAAAATAAAATAATTATTCAACACTAAAATGTTGAACTTGGCCCCCATGGCACAACATGCAATGTTTTGTTTGGTAAGGGGACAAATGTTTTGCATTTTTTTCAACCATGAAATGGGAAATTTTGTGAGACCTTTTTTTTCCAAGTGTGATTCAAAGCAAATTCAAGCACACCCAAACCCAACAAAAATTAATTATGTTTTCTTTCATACATGTTTGGTAAAACCTAAAATCATAGATGCATGTCTACTATCTTAGGGCAATAATAATTTTTATAATATAAAAGGAACAACAATACCAAAAAAAAATCAATTAAAAATTAATTTCCTTATATTTTTGCTATTAAATCTTCATCAAAAGCCTTTTTGAAGTTTTTAAATAACATCAAATTAATTAAAAACATTTATAGTTAAAAAAATAATAATTGACATGTTTTATTTTAATCAATTTTTGCATAATTTTCAAATCAAAATTTTCAAATCTTATTTTAATAAGATTTAAAGGAATTGAAGCTAATTATTTGTATGTTTATCAAAAACATTTCATTTAAAAAATTAGTCATATAATTTTTTTTCACATTTCATAATGATATGAAAGCTAGTGATACAAAAAGGCAAGTGACAATCCAAAAAAATAAAATGATATAGAGACATGATTAAATGAATGTTCCAATGATGAATAATTGGAACTAGTATAGTATATGGGGGGATTTCTTGGAATCCTTCGTATGTTCATCCATGGACCATTCCAAAGACAATTTCAAAAATAATTATCTCACTTTCAAGCAATCTCATTTTCAAGCCTAACTACTTTCAAATTTTCTTTAATAACTATTTCCCACCTTTCTTAACAAATACCTCCATTTTATAACTATCTCCCCTTTTTTTTCCTCTATACAATAGCAACATGAATATAAAAAAGCAAATTAACATGTATCTTTTCATGTGCATGAAATGTATATTAATTTAAATAAAATTTGACATTTATATAAATAATGATGAATTATTGAAAACCATATGAAGACATAAGAAAAAATAAAATAAAAAATGAAAATAGTTGATCATCACTCAATAGTAGTAATGTGTAGCAATGCGGAGCTCAAATGATATAAAGGTATGATTAAATCAGTTACCCAACACTCATATTTTGGAGAAGAAACTCGACAAGTAGATGGGTAGAGTTCAAAACAACCCATCAAATTTGGAGAAGAAACTCAACAAGTAGATGGGTAGACTTCAAAACAACCCATCAAATTTGGAGAAGAAACTTGACAAGTAGATGGGTAGACTTCAAAACAACCCATCAAATTTGGAGAAGAAACTGGACAAGTAGATGGGTAGACTTCAAAACAACCCATCAAGTTGGATGGGTGCAACCCAAAATCAACACATGCATGTCCAATAGCTTGGAGCAATTAAAAAAAAAAGGAGAAAAAAAAAAA
>Ga0116227_10000709_pt1 | contig 67638 bp, 44 predicted proteins | sample S1TSphgellanicum_FD_89693 | JGI IMG/M metagenome (GOLD analysis project Ga0116227, IMG submission 89693) | Host-associated microbial communities from peat moss isolated from Minnesota, USA - S1T2_Fb - Sphagnum magellanicum MG | ecosystem: Host-associated > Plants > Peat moss > Unclassified...
CCCCTTTGCTATTCCAAAGTTTGCCCCCAAGTGGCCCAACCTCTCTTCCCCCAAACAGGAGCCCCCCAAACCGTTTTAAAAATCAAAATTCTAAAAAAAATTTCTTTTAAATTCCCCTCCCCCCCCCCCCCCCGGACCCTCCCATCCCCAGAAACAAAATTGCTGGTCCAAATTTGGCTTCAAATTGGTCAATTTCTTCCTTCTTTTGAACAAGAGTCCCCAATTTTCTCTAAAAACAACATTTCACTACAAAAACTTTGTGGAATTCTTATCCCCAGTTCCAATCCCCCCAATTGTCCCTGTTGTTCTTTGTTGCCCATTTCTATGTTTCCGCAATTCCTCCACACACAGAGCCGCAGATACACGGAAGCACACGGAGAGAGAAAGAGAAGAGGGAGGGACAGACAGACAGACAGAGGGGCGCGCGCACACACACTCAGAGTCACAGATACACAGACAGACAGAAACGAGAGAGGAATTTGCGTTTCTCAGTTGAAGAAATAAGCGCGAATCGATTGCAAGTTTCGCCAAGTTTTTTGGCCAAGAATTCGGTGTGTTTGGTGAACTTTGCATCAAGTTCTCTTAGACGTCGTCGAACGGAACCGTGTCGTCCTCGATCGAGAGTGAGGTGAGGTGAGGTTGAGAGAGAGACATAGAGAGAGAGAGAGAGAGAGAGAGAGAGAGTGTGTGTGTGTGTGTGTGTGTGTGTGTTTTGGCTATGGCTAGTTACAGTACATACGATAGTGAAGCGGGAGTGTATCGAGGTCCATTGCGGCCGGCGTTGCCGGAGATTTCCGATCCTTATGTTGATATCTTTAGTTTCCTCTGTAAGAACACGAGGGATCCGCGGTATCGTAACAAGCTCGCGCTTATCGACGGTCTAACCGGGGAGGGATTGAGCTTCCACGATCTCAAGGAGAAAGTACGAGCCGTGGCGGCAGGACTGACGAAGCGGTTCGGAATCGTGCAAGGAGATGTAGTGCTTATTCTCAGTCCAAACACGATCTGGTTTCCTGTCGTAGCCTACGCGGTCGCGTCTCTCGGCGCCATTACGACCACGGCCAATCCTGCTTACACGGAGCGCGAAATCCTGAAGCAGGTCCAAGATTCGAAAGCGCGGCTTATCGTGACAATTCCGTCGCTTCTTGACAGGGTAAGAGCCTTCGGTCTCCCTGTGATCTTTTTCGGAGATGCGGAAGCCGTCGCGCAAGTCGTTGCGAAAGAGGAGAAATCGGCAGCGGTCCAAGTGTCGCGGTTTTCGGATCTATTGACGTTTGATCCCGCGGAAGCGCCTCGGGTTGCTGTGCGGCAAGATAGCACTGCAGTACTCCTGTACTCTTCCGGGACGACGGGGTTGAGCAAAGGCGTGGTGTTGACGCATCGGAATTGCATGTATACGGCGATGCAGTTCCAGTACGGTCCGGATCTCGAACTGAGGCAGCGCGTCAAGCTGATGCTCTTGCCGATGTTTCACGTCTACGGACTTATCATTGTGACGTTTTGTCAGTTGCAAAGAGGCTCCACTGTCGTGTCTCTACCGAAGTACGAATTAGAGCTCGCTCTGAGGACCATTGAGAAGTACCGCGTCACGGATTTTCCTGCCGTGCCTCCCATTGTGCTCGCCCTCGCAAAGCAAAAGGTAGTGGGAAACTATGACCTGAGCTCTTTGGTGGAGCTCACCAGCGGTGCTGCTCCACTTGGAAAGGATCTGATGCAGGAAGTTGCACGACTCTTTCCATCTTTGCGAATTCGGCAGGTATGGGCTCTCTCTCGATCAAACAATACCGTTTCAGTCTCTCATTTATTCCAGCTGAAAAATCTCTTCCACAAGCCGTCTCGATGTTTGAAGAATCAAGCATCCTTCCTTCAGTAAAAAAAATTGCATTAGGGTTTCACAACCCGAAGAAAGCTGGAGCAACCTCTTTGGACCTTCCAACTAGTTTGCTGCTTCTTTCAACAGCACAATCAAAACAGCTCTTTTAGTTTATCTGAATGAATATTTTCAACTCTGCACTACTCATCTTATCCATCCTCAGAAGCTCCAAAGGAATTCGGACTTAGTAAGCTTTCAGGTCTTAAGAAAGTGAGCTGCATGGGCTAAGCTGATGATCAACCCATCACCAGATCCAATTTCTCTTTTGTGTTCAGTTGTCCAATTTCACACAATCCTGAGAAAATGTGGCCTACTGTAGACTCACCATTGCTACTACTCCACTATCTTATTCTTCACTTTTCCTTGGCCAGATAATACAATGTAAGCTTTTGCATTACGCTCTGTAACCATCGACAACAAGTTGTGATGATTGTATCTGAAGGTGCTTTGAGCTGGTGGTTATTCACTATGTTGTAATTTTCACAAGTTGTGCCTTGTTGTGCCTTTTTAAGAAATTCCAGACTGTTGTAAAGTTCTTTTGCTTGATGTGACACCTAATTAACAGGGGGGGTTAATCATCAGGGATATGGTTTAACAGAAACTTCAGGACTGGTTTCAGTTGCCACGGTGAAGGAAGGCAATACCCACTTTGGCTCATGTGGTCCTCTGGTACCTGACATGGAGGCCAAGGTTGTGGATGTTGCCACTGGAAAGTCTGTGCCTCCCAATGAAGTTGGTGAGCTCTGGGTGCGTGGTCCCAACATCATGCAAGGTTTCTTCTGTCCCAACCCACCAACTCTTTTCTTCCTCTCTGTCTGGCAGTCTGCTCTTTTTTTAGGTTGTTGATTCAGATGATGAGAAAGAGCAACACAAGGGGAGCCCAGAGATATTGGAGAAGGATAGAGTGTGGTCGGACATTCCAGCAGCTAGAATTTCCTGTCCTATTTTGTTGCTCACAAGCACATACTGGACAAGCCTATAAAGTTCAGGATCTGCCATTCCTATGTTCCATTTCTCTTGGCTTACCTGAGCCTTTTACAGAGAAGGCTGAGAAAGCTTGTGATTGCAGGCTACTTGGCGAAACCCGAGGAGACAGCTGCAACACTAGACAAGGAGGGATGGCTGCACACTGGTGACATTGTCTACTTTGATAATGAAGGCTCTCTATACATTGTTGATCGTATCAAGGAGCTAATCAAGTGCAAGGGATTTCAGGTATTCCATCTTGCTCACATCACAGTTTCTAAGAGTGGCTATTGTAGCAAGGCAGAATCTAGGTAATGAGTCCTAAACCTGAAACCATCAAACTGAACTAGAATGCAAGAAATCTATTCAAAATCGCACATGCCACTGCCAGAAATGTCCAATTTAGTGACGTCCAAATTTATCGTTCCAGTGAGCACATGAAAGCAGAGCAATATAATCATTCTTGTGATGGCAATGGGGCAGGTTGCACCAGCAGAATTGGAAGGGTTGCTGCTCACACATCCTGAGATCATGGATGCTGCAGTAGTACCGTATGTCACCAGTTCCTTGCCAGCCTTTGTTCTCAGAAAAATTCATTTCATTCTGGGGTTTATTAAAAGAGAGGAGATCATGTTGCGCACTCTTCCTTTCCCTGATTACATTCTGCAGATGTATCCATGATGCTCTCACATTGAAGTGATGGTTAAGTGCCAGTTGTCAGTATTTGGTCATTCATGGCCCTTTCAACATTCTTGATACTGGATACCAATGTTACAAATGGCTGCAACTCACCCTTTTATCACTCTTGGACTTTGCTGATAAAAATTGCAGCCTCCCTGATGATGAAGCTGGGGAAGTTCCAACAGCATATGTAGTCCGGGCAGCAGGGAGCAATTTGTCCCAATCTGAGGTTATAGACTTCATCCACAAACAGGTGAGGTTTCTGTGGGGTCTGTTTATTGATGTTGCAAATGCTAGGAAATTACTCTCTTTCTCATTAGAATGGGCAGTGCTGTAGTGCTGGTTTCTATAAATATGAGTTCTAGATGAAGAATAAGATTTGTGCAGGCCCAGCTTTCTTGTTTGCATTTCTAATGGAAGGACTACTAGACTGGATTATATCACCTTCCTGTTAGTGGCAGTATGCCAATAATGCTTATGGACAAGCCATAGTATCTCTGAGACATGATCTAATACAGTGCTGATGATGGATGATGCATGTCTTCTGTTCTTCTGTCTAGGTGGTGTTCTACAAGAGGCTTCGTCAAGTTACATTTATTCCTGCAATTCCCAAATCAGCATCTGGGAAGATCTTGCGCAGGGAACTTAAAGCTCAAAGAACTGCCAAATTATGAGTCTTTACAAGACTTATTGGAATGTCCTTTGACAAAAATTGTCAATTTACACTTGGGTGTTGGCAGAGTTGAAATCAGAATTTGTCTTCCAATCACTTTGTATATTTCCATTTCACATGATATTACCAAATACAGAAGGAAAAGCATGATCTTGTATGCTAGATTCAAGTTGGAGGGTTACCAGGAACAATGCAACTGCAACTTTCACATCTTTTCAACAAGAGCCTAGCTGTTGCAGAGCCACAGTTTTATTGCTTCCCTGTTTTCTCTGGTTGTGGGCAACAATTGCTGGTTAATATGTCTAGCTGGAGAGGTATTTATGGACGCACCATTGAGATTAAGTTTCTGTTGCAACTTGACTTCTAGACTAGCAGAAGCTCAAAGTTATACTCTCTTATAAGTCAATTTGTAGTTTTGGAGAATGTCATGAGTCAAGGATCTTTGCAATGTTTAGAGCAATCCTTGGCTTTGCAGCAGGTCTCTTTTAAGTCTAGTTTATCAGATTTGTGGTCTATTTTTGTGACTTGAGTCACAATGGGGTTGGTTGTTTCTCTGCCCCAACAAGAACATTGATAACCATGCTCGTGATACTAAGCATTCTCCTTCCCTGGAAGCAGCATCCTTGAGTATCTAAAAGCCTTTTCCTGGCTTGATGATCAGTTCTCTCAGGGTAAGCATTCTTATCTGAGCTGATTATTATCCCTTTGTTTTTCAGTCTTGCTTTTCTCTTTTCTTTTGGTTTGGGTTTTCCTCCTTTTTTTCACGCTTGCTGATTTGTTGTTGTTGTTATGTGTCAGAACTCAATTTTATCCCTGACCTTGTTATTAGGTCATCTCTAAATACTCTCCCTGGATTTTACTTACAGCATGAGTGTGGAGAAATTCTCTACATTGATGAAGATATTTGATATTCATTTTTTTGCTTTATACTGATAGCAATTCAGCGCATCTCTAGAAAAGCAGAGTGTTTGTTGTTGGCACTCTGTTATTTTCAAAGCATTTTGGTTATTAGGAAATCTGTATGTCTTTCAAGGGGGAGGAGGGTTGTTTGGTCAAGGACTCAAGGTGGGTGGTGCACATGTTTGTTGCAGGTCCTCACACTTTGGGGAGCCCAGTAGTTGCTGGAGGCATTCATATCCATCCTACCTTGGTCAACAATTCTAGGTAAACATCCAAGCCTCCTACTGCTGACTGGTTACAAGCAGTTGGTAGCTGAGTTAGAATCTCCATGATTATCAGTCCCTCCCTTAAGTCTTTGACATCTGACTTGTAGCAATTCCAACTTGGACTTAGATTCTCTGGTTTTGTACTTCCATGTCCTCTCCCAGATTTGTGCTTTTGGTTATTGGAAAATTTCTGTTGACAAAGTCTCATATGGATGAGAAGGGAGAAAGAAAGGTCCAGATTAACGTAATGTTGTCTGTCCTACTTAGAGCTTAGGGTTTGGAAAACCTTATTAGAAACAAATAGACAGATAGGGCTTCCCCCCAGCCCTCCCTCCACCACAAAATGTCTTTTCTTCTTCCCATTTGGGTTAGATAGCTTACCTACTACCTATCAGGCCCACCTAGTACGATGATCCATAAGTTGAAAAAACTTTGACTTTCCAACAAGCACACAAGAAAAGTAATGAACAAAACCAAATTTCAAGTTTCTATATAAGTACCCAATAGAAACTCTCTCATGTTTTGTGTGACAACCACCATGGCCAGCCAATTGGCAAGTGACAGGTGCGTGACCATCGATGTGCAATAATGTTTTTTTTGACGTTGGACATCAGTTTTTGTATGCTATGAAAGTTGCATGAATTGATGTGAGGGTTTGAATAGGTTCAAGTCTAGTGTTTTTGAATTCTTTTGTCTCATGTTTGCAATTTTAATTGGAACAAGGACACACACATTGATGTAGCATTCTTTTTGAAATGGGCCATTTTCTTGTTACTTGTAAAAAGCCTAGCATTGTTTTTTCGATTGTACGTGGAGCATGCCTCACCTAGTGTAAAAAGCCAATGGGCTTTATTGAAAGCATAACTTGCACAAGCTTTACTTATATAAGCTTTATTATTGCATTGTTGTTCATTATATTTCGCCATTTTAAGAAAAAAGAAACCATAAATGAAGATATCCCAAAATTCAATAAACAATCAGTTTTACACAACAATTCTTTTTTGTAGCATTAAATTGATAAACAAACCAAGTAAATTATAGTTAATGGTAACCTGAAAACCAATAAATGATTGATTTTAGACAACAAAAAATGTGATAGTTTTAAGTTAATAACCAGATAAGTAAGTATTTCAAGGAAACCTTTTATTTCATACAAGACCTTTTTTAACACCATAACAGGTCTCAACAATTTGTAGGACCATAATTTCCTATAGTCATTAATTTAATATTTTGTGTACTCATAATATAATTAAATACAGCTTTTTAATACATTGCTAACCCACCATGGTTGGTCCCATAGGTTAGCATGTACATAGCTAACCACCATGGTTGGTCCTGTGGTTATTTGATGTATTCTGTTCACACATCATCCACGGCCTCCATTGGTGTGCTGGTGGGTGCTAGTTCACTCTGGCTCTAAATAAGAGCCATTTCATTTCTGGGTTTTCTTTTTTTTCTTTTTTGGAAAAAACTATTAGTCTTGCTCTAGTGTCTAATGTCAATGGGCTCAATTTAAACCTTCCAACTAACTAACTGAATGGGTTCTATTTATTCTCTGAGTTTTTTTCTAATGAAATCAAGCCCAGAAAAAACTCTAACGTGTTTCCAATTAAGCCCAGAAAATATTTAATATGGGTTTAATTGGAAACACATGCTTAATGTATTTTCAATCAGATTAAACCCACATTAAAAAATCTCTAATATTTTTCCAAATTAAGCCCAAAAAAATGTGTAATGTGGGTTTTGAAAATTTATGTTAATTGTATGTGAATTTCCCACTTAGTTACTTTGAATTCACATGCTATTCTGTATTCAATTTGTTTAATGAAAAATTCCGATAATAAATCATAAAGCAAGTTGCAATATGAAATTATTTTGGTTATCTCCATTATTTGTAATAGCCCATTTGGGCTTGTTCAGTTCACCTTAAAAGGAAGGCCCTCATAGTAGGAGGTTTAACTGGTTGAAGTGAGTTTGTGTCAAGATTAAGAGCACGGGTCACAAGTTTAGCAAGCAATTAATGAACGGGCCAAGCCAAGATTGAAGCTACGCCCCTAACATGCGCCATGAGGATGAATAGTATGTGGACGGAAAACACTTTTTCATTGCATTCATGTCCCATAGCTAACCATGGTGTTTAGCTGTGTACTAATCATCCACATGCACCTATTTTCTTAAGAGCCACCATGTGTCTCACCAAACTACATTGTGTAAATACTTACATTACCCATTGGATGAACCTCGATGGAGTTAATCTATGGTTTCACTTTCATAACCCATATTGCAAGGAGTAGGTCCAATATACCATTGATAAATAGGTAAAAAAATAGGTGACTCCTAGGTAAGTAAAATGTTTATACATAATAGGTAGGTGCTTTTTTTTTACTATTTACCTAAGTAGTTAAAAAAGTAACTGAGCTAATCACCATGGTTAGCTAGGGAACCCAACAAAATATCATCTCCTGACCATTATCTACTGACCAGAGTGAACTAGCACCAACCATGACTTTGTTAGAGCTTTGGCCTATGTTTTACTAACCTTATAGTAACTAAAAGCATTTTCACTAGGGCTTGGTATGTGGTCCACTTTACACCAATATGGTGAAACCGTGGATTTTTAGTTTGCAATTTGGTCCAATAGTACTCATGTTATTGTAATTTGATGTAATTAGATTAATATTTATGTAATTTTTTAATGGGTTAAGTTAGGTAATTGATTTAGTGATTGGATTTCATAGTTTCATTATGGTTTGGTTATAGCTTCAATTAATGTGCATGATTTTCACATGAAATTCATGATAGGAAAATGATATGACACAATAATTACATATAGAAAATTAAAAAATTAAAAAATATTTATGTAAAAAAAAAAACATAAATTTTCATAGTTATGTAATAAACGTACATAATTTTAATCTTATACTTGCTTGTTAGTCTAAAATACCATTGTCAAAACTCTTGCTTTGGAAATAATCTTTCTTTCCATGTTAGAAGCATTATTTCGACATGTTTATAGAATCAATGGTAATCATGTTCCTTTTGTAACTATTATGTTTACATCCACTAGTTTTACATGCTTTAAGAGGGGGAGGAAATTGATGATTCAAGAGAGCTTTCTATAAAGTTAAGAAAACACAACACGAGAACTCTAAGTTTGGTCCAAAACTGGGTGAGATTATAAAAAAATCCCGCAAAAAGTACATTAGCCTTCAAGGGCGGGGTGAAACTCAAAAATGCGCCATTTTTTGTGGTAAACTGAGTTTCATCCTATTTTGACCTCTTCGTTCCTTTGTTTTGAGCGCTTTCACTCTTGTTACTACATATATTTTCATTGTTCCTGTAAATCGTAAGCAGGTTTAGGACCAAAATTATATATGTTTATTACATAGCTATGAAAATTTATGTTCTTGTCTTGCATAAATATTTTCTCACCTTTCTATTGTTTATGTACAATTAGTATGCCACAGCATTCTCCTACCATGGACTTCACATAAATTATATCAAAACCTTTAAAAACTAAAATCTCAATTCCTTTCACAATTCTATTCTATGAAGCTTTACATTCATATAACAATTTATTTCTATCAAATGAAAGTGTCCCCAAAGGTTACAAACACCTTCTTATATACTAACTAAAAAAAAATTAAATAAGAATTTTTTTAAAGTTTGCACATTACATGGTTCCTCATGTGATTTCACATCCATAATAAAATGGTAAAAAATTTTCACATAAATTATCATGTGAAAATCAATTCATCTTGATATGCCTAAACTTTTCGCATGACTTTTCACATTATTATGTGAAAATCAATGCACCTTAATCGGCCAAAAATTTATCACAAAACTTTTCACATAAATTTTCATGTGAAAGTCAAACACTACAACCAAATCATAATTAAATTATGAAATCTTACTAACAAATAAATCACCAAACTTAAATATTAAATAATTACATAGATAATAATCTAATTATATTTAGTTACACTCCTATTTGTACAACTACTATAATTATCTCGAACATTGCGAATTAAATGTTGAATTTTAACATTTCATACCCAAATTTAATGAAACTTCCTTACTTTGCAAACCTAATTCAAAGGCAGGATAAAAGGTGAAAGGATGCCCAAAGACAGGATGATTTTAAGGAAAATTCTATTGAATATTAATATTGGTAGATAGTGAATATAAAAATTGAGCTACTCAAGTTGGTTAGATAGGGAATTGGAACCCAATGAAAAATTATTTTTTGTCCACCCACCATCCATTGACATTGCCAAATACATTTACACGAGGCCATGTGTGTGTAAATCAATTTTACATTTCCAAGTGTAAGTATAAATGTAAAAATTTAATTACACAATGAGTAGGGAAAGTGTAAATACCAAAAATTTGAAAAGGTGAATGTAAATCAATGTTTACATTTTACCCCCTTCTACATGATGGGTATATATGTATTTACACTTATAATCCCAAAATTGGTTTAAATGTGCCATGAGGGGCAAAGCCATTGGGCAATGGGTGACTTACAACAAGCTTTGCTGTTGTGCAATAGTAGTGTTTAATGATTTGAGTGATTTATTGTTTGTAACAAGACCGATTTATAAGCAATTTTTTATAAAAACATGCTTCATTGATTGTGTAAAAATCTATTACATACTTGTGTGATTAAGCACCTCATGATAAAACATGTTGGGCAGATCTTTTGATTTTGTAAATAACCGTTTTATGAAAAAATTCAGAATCAAAGAATCCTTGGTTTTGGTTATTTGGAAACCCCCCAAACAATTGCCATTTCAAATGAAAGAACTATGGTTGGTTCTATAGAAGGTTATTTGATGAGAAGCATGAGTATGTATTGAGAATCAACTTCCTTGAGAAAGGAGTGGGTTTGGTGTCATTTTTCAAACCTGCCCAACACTAGATAAAACATAAAACCCGGTGTGTGCAAGCATTTGTGCAGATATGTGATTTTTCTCATACTCCTTGGGTGTTGGGTATTTAACAATTTTCAAGATTTTTGCTCATTAGGAAAGGGTACATTTCCAACTAGGCCATATCTTGGTATACAAAGAAAAATAAATGTGTGGGGGGTTGGGTTGGATTGGATTCAAATATCCCACCATATACCCTATTGTATGAGTAAATACTAAATGCCAATATGGGTCATCCTTATATAGTTAAATTAAACTCTTAAATCCAATGTTTTTTTTTTTCCTGATTTTGCTATGTTGCTCAAGTGGCAATCATCCATAACTATATTTTGCCAAATTTGGCATAGGAAAAATATCAAAGTAATATTTTAAGCAATTGTGGTGATTTTTGTGATACATATATATATATTTGGGTGATTTCTCCCCCCACCCAAAAAACATGGAATTTGTGACAGTATATTCTTTTTTTCAACAGATTGCCGAAAAAAAAACCCAAATTTCTGATATCCAAAATTGAAAATTAAAAAAATTATAGCTTTTTCTAAGTGGAAAAGTTCTCCTTAGAAATGCTGTCCAATAACATCAACAAAGAGTATGCTATCTGAAGCTAGTACAACTGAAAGTAGCTTAAACAAATTGCATCACCATTAGGCACCACCTGTTTCAAGAGGTGGAAATGGATCTATGTTGAAATCGTATTTTTTAGGTCGAAATTTGGCAAATTTTTGGCCAAAAAAAAAAAACACTGATTATCATGGCCTAATTGGTATGAGATTTAGGGTTCTCTCTTAATGTTAATCGCCAGCTGGGCTTCTGCTCTGCTCTGCTTAGAGCATCTCCAGCAGTGCTCAGTATGGGATCCCACAGAGCATAATTGGATGAAGAAAAGTCAAAACATGCCGGTTTGGCTCAGGAAACTGGTTTTGGCACAGCATAATGTGCAGTTTGCGTTGGCTAGTAACAGGCACAGCAATGCTGTGCACCTGCAGAACAGAGTGTACTAAATAGGATCTGACTTCTTCTCAGTGTTTCTGATTGGCTCATCATAATGATTGGTCCAAGTGATTTGCTATTAGTAATTCCCCAGATATATGCTGTCCCCTTTCAGTTTTATGGGTGGGCTGCAAAAAAGTCCATATGGTTCTGAAAAATAATTTTGCAAAGTCACATACTGAGCACCGCTGGAGATGCTCTTAGAGGATGAACTGGAGGCTGGCTTGCATATGCAGTCCACTTCTGCTGGCCCGGAGGGGCAATAAACAAGCCATTGGAGGACAAAAATAGCTGCCTAGCGCTGAAGGAACAAGGGCATGGAACTTGTGTGCATGTGCACAGACTTAGAGGGAGACAATGTAGCCACTTTCTAGTCCCATAAAATCATATGGCGAAACTTGAGCAATTTTAAATTTATTTTTTTTCCCTCATGATTTCCTTTCACCAAAGAGAAAGGGGCTAAATTTTTAAAGTGTTTTTCAAGAAAGTTTTTGGTGAACTGATGTAAAATTGCACCCAAAAAAGTTGGGGGAAAAAAAAAAATTCTTTCACAGATTCTTAAAAATTTAGCCAAATTTGATCACACCCCCACACAAAAGAGTTTGCCAGATTTAAACAGATTCCTGATCTTAAAGTCAGGTTTTTCTGCTAGATTTTCTCTTGTTTTGAGAGTTTTCCAATAACCTGTCCATCAGTGCTAAATCCTTTGTGGTATGATCGTCACTAGTGCTCTTGCTTATTCAAAGAAAGAAGAAAGTTGGGAGGAAAACCCTTTCTAGGGGGTTTGATCATAGCGAACTAACAAACCTTTGCTAGCAAATATCAAGCAAGTCAATGGTGGCGGGTTCATTACACTCACAATCATACTCTAAAAGTAAAAGAAGCCTAGTATGATAGGTAGTACTCTCATTACAAAGTTCAGAAGTAGCCTTCACTAGCATTCGGTCCTTGTAAAATGCACAACAAACTCAACTCACTTCATGTCTTTCCCCAATGTACACTTTGTCGAGTCAACATTGCATTTTAGCAAAGCCAACACCCACCCATTTTGTTAGGTTGTTCTTGTTGCATTTCAATCAGTTGACACCAATTTGGTAGGTTGACATCCACTTCTCTAAGGTGACACAAAGTTCGTTCATTGGCGTGCATTTGTTCAATGAAACTTTTCCTTCTCAAATTCCTTCTTTGCCTAGATTGCCTTAATGCATGTTGGCCAAGGGAACCTTATGCCAACTTCACAAAAATGGATGTAAACTAGATGAAATGTGATATCAACTAGATGAAATACAATGTTGACCTATCAAAGTGGACATCGAGCTAATGAAATGTGTTGTCAACCAAATGAAAACACTTGCATCACCATTTTTGTAAACAATTATTTTTATTGTTATTTTTCCAAATTTCTTTGGAGGAAAACTTGGAAATACATGGTTTTTTTCTAGTGTCAAAATGCTTATTTTCATTTTTCAGCAATGACTTGCAACTTTCAGAAATATTAAAAATTTGGACGAAGAAAAACAAAACACCGCTTCTAAAACATATGGTCATTGTGATAGGAATCCAAAAAACATATGGTTCATTTGTCTTCTTGGACATGGGTCCTTCCATTTTGTTCCTTGTTTCCCCTTTTCGTGGGTGCTTTGGTTAACATATGGTGAGCAAGGTTTCATCAAAAACATTGAAGTCTGAAAAACAAAAGCAAACCCTAAACCCTAAACCTGGGTGCTTTGGTTAATATATAGTGGGCAGGGTTTCATCAAAAACATCAAAGTCTGAAGAACAAAAGCAAACCCTAAACCCTAAACCTGGGTGCTTCGATTAATATAAGGTGGGCAGGGTTTCATCAAAAACATTGAAGTCTGAACAACAAAAGCAAACCGTAAACCTGGGTGCTTTCATCAATATATGGTGGGCAATGTTTCATCAAAAACATTGAAGTCTGAACAACAAAAGCAAACCCTAAACCTCGGTGCTTTCATCAATATATGGTGGGCAAGGTTTCATCACAAACATTGAAGTCTGAACAACAAAAGCAAACCCTAAACCTAAACCTTAAACCTGGGTGCTTTTGTCAATATATGGTGGACAGGGTTTCATCAAAAACATTGAAGTCTGAACAACAAAAGCAAACCCTAAACCTGGGTGCTTTCGTCAATATATGGTGGGCAGGGTTTCATCGAAAACATTGAAGTCTGAACAACAAAAGCAAACTCTAAATTCTAAATTCTAACATTTGTAAAAAAAAGTTGTAAATAATTCAATTAATTTTTTTACATTTAGGTTTCACAATCTTTGATAATAGGTAAGTAGGTAGGTATGTATATAGGTAGGTAGGTAGGTATGTATTATTCTTGAGTTTTTTTGGCAACAGCCCCTTCATAATAATAGATATCATCAGCCTGCTTTTAAATGTTTGAAGCATAGTGTTTTTGTCTGCAGTAGTTTGTTGTTGTCAAACACCTGAACCTGGCATTCCAGAAATCCATTGGGCTCTTCAATCTGCTTAGTGCAAGCTAGTCATACAAAATGACAATGCATTGAATGCACGGTGGTCTTGTTGTTTTGTTGTTGTTCTTTTAGAGGTTGCTGCATGCCTTGTTTTATCCAACCCCAGCCTTTAAATTGACCCATACTTTCCGATGTCAGTATGCCATTTTTTTGGAGCTTATGATCATCGATCACACTCCACATTGCTGCCTAAAAGGAATTTCAAAAAGTTTTGTATCGTAGGTGAATAAGAGTCCTACTATTCGGCTTATTATCAGGCACAGAGAGAGGGTTTAAGTGTGTGTATTGAAGCAAATCAAACACACAAAAGCTTCTTCCTTTCTCTTTCACCTGGGGGCCAATGTTCTCTTTCTAAGAATTCTGGCAATTTGAAGTCCTTGATGGTGATTGTGTGTGCCTCAGCTCCCAGCTAAAAACACATTCCAAGACACCTGAACCTGGTGGCTCTACACACACTCTAGTCAGACATACAAAATGTGACGGTTTGGCAAAACATGGAGGGTCTATCCTCTTGCCATTCGGTGATACCCTAAACCCTAAAAAAACCCCAAAATTGGTGTGTAAATGATTCTCAAACCCATTTTGATGGTTTGGCAAAACACGGAGGGTCTATCCTCTTGCCACTTGGTGATACCCTAAACCCTAAAAAACTCCAAAATTGGTGTGTAAATCATTCTCAAACCCATTTGATGGTTTGGCAAAACATGGAGGGTCTATTCTCTTGCCATTTGGTGATACCCTAAACCCTAAAAAACCCCAAAATTGGTGTGTAAATGATTGCCAAACCCATTTCGATGCTTTGGCAAAAAGAGGAGGGTCTACTCTCTTGCCATTTGGTGATACCCTAAACCCTAAAAAACCGCCAAATTGGTATGTAAATGATTGCCAAACCCATTTCATAAGAGGATTGGGTAACATTTCACCACCACAAAGAAAGAAAGAAAAAAACCCCTCCTCTATTATTAAACCTTAAACCCCAAACCCTAAAGAAAGAAAGAAAGTCCCTTACTTAGCCAAATCCTTGTCCTAGCATGGAAAGGATTTAGGCCCATGATGGAAGGCACAAAATTTGAAGCAAGCAAGAATCTTGACTTCATTACTCCAGGGGTAGTTTTCTTTTGCAATAAAGCTTACCTAACGCTTCTCTATGCCTCTTAAAAAATTCATCAATCATCCCGGGTGGTGAATAGGTTGAACCAAACCTAATCCCCACCTCCCATTAGTATACTCATCAAGATATTGATAGGTAAATAAATAATAGTTTCCGGAAACAAAGTTGCCAGGCACAAAAAGGCTGACAAGCTTTGGAAGAGTAAAAGTTGACTCTCAAAGTATTGTTGTTGGTTCCATGACTCTTCTTGATAAGGGAAGAAAAAGGGAGAGCTAAAGTGAGAGCTAATTTGGCTGCGAGGTTTCATTCTGACTTGAAGAATCACAAATTTTCCTCCTTTTTTTTTTGGTTGTTGGCCCTGCTGATTAGCTTACCAAGCAAATTGTGTTGAGAACCATTATAGAGTACACTACTAGCTTTTAAGATAAGACATGGAGAGAATTGTCTCATCCATGGCAATTTGGCATCACTTGCCATTTGTCAAGTCAAAAAGGCATGGGTGCCTGACTTAAAAGATACGGTAGGAGTCAGGATGGTGTGTTGAAGCTGACAACTGCAAGCTTTTGTTTGTTTGTCTGTTTGCTTTCTTAAACAAGTTCCTTCTTCTTCTCTCAGGATCTTTTCCATTTCTTGGAATGCTAAAACTTCTTGTCATGACTCTTGAACTTGAGCTACAATTTGGGGAAGCTGGAATGTTTCCACAAATTGACAAAAAATCAAACTAGTTTAATTAGTGTTTGACACTCTTGGCACTAGAGACTTTTTAGGTGGCAAATTGTTTGGACTAAGGGTTGTGTGGCCTGGGCACTCTGCTTGTTGGTTTTTCTCATTCTGGGCTCTGGGTAGTACACTCCTGGGACCCTTTGGAATAAAAGTGGGCATTGTCAACTTTGTACCTCAAAGAAAGGAAAGCAAAAGATTTCCACACATTGACAAAAATTCTTCTTTGGGGAACATCCAAGTTGATAGAAGTCCAAGTACTATGCCTGCTGAAACTTGAGATTCTCGTGTACTACTAGTACTAGTGCAAGTATGTACTACACTTCCCAATAGTAGCACAACCCCAATAGTCAATCTCAAGGTTGTCTGCAATGCACTAAGGATTCCTTGAGGCATTGTACCCATTTCACTGTTTGGGCCCCGAACTACAGGAGTTTGATGAAAAAAGGCTAAAGAAGTTCTTTGAGGCTAGTCAACAAAAAACAGCAAAATGAAGATTGCAAGTCTGATGCAAAAGGGAAAAGAAGATCTTCGATGCTAACCAAGAAAGACAGCAAATAAAGAGATTGCTCAAAGGAAGCTTGTATTACCTACCTCCTCAAAGTAGAGAACTGTAGCTGAACTTGCAAGCCTTCTTTGTCCCTACCCTCCTCCTCTTTCATTGAATTGGCGGCCCTCCTGTTCTGCAATGTTCTGTTTCCATTTTCACAAGCAGCAGCCATGTGAAGCAGTTTCCCTGAATGCAAATAATCCGATCCTTCAGAGAACAAGGTCAGTAGTCAGTACAAATATTTGTTGTTATGCGAATTTGAACCTCCAGCCCCCTGGAGACTAGGGGGATTTCTCCTGGGCAGTCTTTCCGTATCTAATAGAAAACACACAAATGTACCACCTGGCTGATGGACTGGTTGTCTTAACCCTTATGAGCTGAAGCCCTTTCTACACCCATTTTACCTCTATTCAAAGCCTTAGTTAGAAATCTAGTTCAATGTACTTATTCACTTGTGGGGATTACAAAATTACAGCATGGGATTCAAAGTTTACACATTTGAAAGTCTTGGGTAGAATTTTTAATCAAAATAAAAAATGACAAATGAGATGACAAAGTAAGATTGAGATTTTAAGGATTTAGCATGTGATGGCCAAGGTTGGATTAGAGACTTCCCTGACCAAAAAAAGATTTTTAACACGAGACCAATGCCTGGATCCTAATATACCACTCACAATGATCAATATAAGTATTCATTGAAAAATATCTTGATCAAAATGTGATTCTTCAAGTAGGAATGAAGCCTTCTAATTTCTGAAATGTAAATTTGAACGGAAAGTATTTCGAAGGGAAGTCCTGTTGAACATGGTGTTGGAACTCTTGAGTAAAACTCTCATAAATGGGTTTTGAGAGTTAGCCCGTTGATACCAACTTGCCATCCCCACCACCGTCATTGGGGCACACTTGAGAGTGTGGGCAATTGCGTTCATTAGTTGTAGGGCTGACACATGCACGACTTTGATCAAAACCTCACTCAAATCCATGTGGACATCTTGGTTGGCATACCATCTGAAAGTTTTCAGAAAACCCCACTCAACCCAAGAAAGAAAAGAAAAGAAGTATTTTGAAATTTCTCTTGCCCACAGCATTTTAAAATATTTATCAAAACCATTTTTGGTTTATCAGACATTTAGGGGCTAATTGTATACTGAATGAGTCAATGACAATTTGTTGTGTTCTTGAACTTATGAAATAATTTGCCATGTTCTTGGTGTTTTTAGCTGATGTACCTTTGATTCTATGGGTGTCATCTATTGTGTATGTGCTGCCTTCTCGCTCAATTGAAAACCCAAACCTCTTTTGCATTGTTGAATCTTGATGACGTAACAAGGAAAAAGAAAAAGTCACTCATGCTCCATGCCAAGGTCAAATAGAAGCCTCACATCTGGCATCCACCTCCATGATAATTAGACATTTGCAGCATGGACTCGGTTAGTGATCAACACTTCATTTTACAGATGAGCTAATTTACACACAAGAATCATGAACAAGAGATTGATTGATTAAGCACTACTTTGGACTAAAAATGTTGGACAGACAACTGACTTAACATAAAATACTTAATAGATGCAAATCATCAATTGCAGCTTGGAGATAACCCCAAAACTAATTTCTTTTTTGGCAAAATTCATCCTAAACTTGTCTTTTCCTTTTCTTTTTCTTTGATTGATAACAATTGAGAATGTCTCAATTAGGAAAACAAGCAAAAGAAGATAGTTTGGGGAAAAAAATGCCACAAAAAAGCCCAAATCAGCACGTAAGAAGCTCTATAACAAGAAGAGTCATCCAGGGGGCAGAAACTGGAAAAGAAAACACCCAGGAACAGTAGCAGTAATCACCTTCATTTTTGTTCCAGTATTTGGTGTGGAGTGGGTGAGATATCTTCCATCCAATAAAACTTCAACACCAATACCTTCACTAAAGAAGAAAGCAAGCAAAACTTTGTGAAGCTAGTCAAAGAAAGACCAGCAAAAAAAAAAGCAGTGCAAAATCAAAGCAAAAATGTTGTTACCAAAGTCAATGGGAAACCAGCAAAAGAGCAGTGCAAAATCAAAGCAAAAATGTTGTACCCAAAGTCAATGGAAAACTGGCCAAAAAAAAGCAGTGCAAAATCAAAAGCAAAACAGTTGTTATCAAAGTCAATTGAAAACCAGCAAAAAAGCATTGCAAAAACTTTGCTCTTTCCTTCTCTAATTCTTGATGATGATGAAAACAAGAGATAATTTGTTTTGGGTGAGAGAGATTATTCCATCAATAACTTGGAGCACACACCCCACATCTGCCACAAAGCAAAGTCAAAGAACCCAACAAATGTACTTATGCAAATCTTTCCTCTTTTTCCTTCTCCCAAAAACAACTTTATGATGGTCGTGAAGAAAAGAAACATAAACAACAAAAAAACAAAAACCAAACCAAAACAAAACAGAAACATGATGATGATGATGCTGAAGAACAGAAACAAAAGTAAAATGGAAACATGATGATGAGGAAGGACAGAAACCAGAACAGAACTTGATGATGATGATGATGATGGTGAAGGACACAGGAACATCAACAGAAACATGATTTTGATGGTGAAAAACAGAAACAAAAACAAAACAGAACTTCTTGTTGATGATGATGATGAACAACGGAAACAAAATCAAAACAGAATTCCTTGATGATTATGAACAAAACAAAAGCAGAAACACATGATTTTGATGATGATATCGAGGAACAAAAACAGAAGAGAAATGATTTATGATGGTGTGTTAAGGAACAAAACAGAACAGAAAAGAAGATGATGATGACGATGTCGCGCTTCCTCAAAAACAGCATAACAGAAATGAAGATGATGATGCTGTTGAGCTTTCTCAAAAGATCAGAACAGAAATTTAGATGATGAAGATGTTGAGCTTCCTCAAAAACCGAACACAAATGAAGATGACGAGGATGACGATGACGATGATGATGAGCTTCCTCAAAAGTAGATCCGAAAATGATGATGATCATGTTTAGGAACAGAAAAGAGAAGAGCGATCTGGAAAAGAGAGAGAGAGAGAGAGAGAGAGAGAGAGAGGAATTCATTCTTACCTGCAAGATTTCTTGCAAGTGTGTTGAGGACAAGAGCAGCAGCAACAGCGATGATGGCGATCTCTTCTACCGCACAAGAAGAACAAGAAGAAGATGCTCAACAGTCAAAGCACTCAGCATAGTAAGAGGAGGAGGGGCCAATTTTCTTTTCCGAGCATCAACCGTCGGAGTTTTTGTTCACAAGCCAATGAAGGAAATTTTTCTCGTGTGTTGTTGATCAGAGAGAGAGAGCGAGAGAGAGAGACAGAGCATTGACAAAATCTCTCAAGAAAAAACACACACACGCACACAAAGAAAGAAGAATTCCATGTGCTGCAGCGTGTGCACGCACGCAATACCTGGAATCGTCGACAAATTTGCCATTGCTGCAGCTCTCCCTTAGACGACCTGCAACAATTCCATGCTTCTTTTCTCATGCTCTCGCTGCTCGCTACTCAATTCCCCCTCTTGTTCTTGTTCTTGTTTCGAGAATAGACTTGATCCATCGACAGATTGATAGAGATGTGATAGCTTGATAGTTTCTTGTTCTTGTTTCTTGTTCTTGTTGCTGTTTCTTGTTCTTGTTCTTGTTGCTTGTTCTCGTTTCGTGTTCTTGTTGCTGTTTCTTGTTCTTGTTCTCGTTTCGTGTTCTTGTTGCTGTTTCTTGTTCTTGTTCTTGTTTCGAGAATAGACTTGATTCGAGAGCTTGACAGAGGTTTGATGGCAACAGCGATATCCATGCATTTCTAAGCCAATTGTCAACAATTTCTTTGGCAATCACATTATCGACGATCTGCAATCACTTGTGCACACTCTTGCTTTACTGTTGTGCTGTGCTTTTGCTTTACAGTGATGGTGATGGTGCACAATGAGCATTAGAAGCAAATCATTGTGGCATGCCTTCTTCTAAGCCTCCTTCTGCCAGGAGGTTTGCTACCTCCTTGTGAGTACTTGGATTTGTAAGTCATTCTTGGATTTTTCAAGACAAGGAACAAAGGCAAGAAGATGGTGGAAGACAGCAGAAGAAGAAGAAGAAGAAGAAGCTCTACTAGAGATGTGCTGGAGATGGCGATAGAATGAAAGGAGTTTGAGGAAGGATCATAACACAAGCTTTCTTCTAAGTCTCCTGCCCAGGAGTTTTGCTTGCTACCTCATGAGTACTTGGATTTGTAAGTCATCCTTTGGATTTTCACAACTAGGAACAAAGGCAAGAAGATTGTGCAAGGAAGAAAGATTCAGCTCTACTAATAGAGATCTTCTGCTGGAGATGGAGATATAATAATGGAGGAATTTGAGGAAGGATCATAAAGAACAACTGCTGTACACAGACTTGTGCTGAGGAGGAGCTGCTTATCATCAGAGCTGGCGATGGTGGTGGTGAGAAAAGGATCTGATCATGGGAAACAAGGTGTCAAGAGCCGTGGGCAGCTGTCTCATCCCTTCTTGTAGAGCAGAGCATGGAAATCCTTCTGTTGTACTACTTGGGAACTATGAGCCTCCTCCTCCTCCTCCTGCAGATGAAGGTCTGGGTCACTCCTTCTGCTATGTCCGGCCTCCAACAACCTTCAGTTCTGACAGTATCTCATGGGAGTTTTCCTTTGAGTCAGAAAGTGGGATGCTGGAGGCAGATGGAGCTGCTGCTTCTGCTGCTGCAATTGGTGGAACAGAGGCAACAGCAGCAGCTGTGGAAGAGGGTGGTGGCTGCAGCAGCAGCAGCAGCAGGAGACTTGGTGAATTGGAGCAAAAGAGATCAAGAACGACATGGGAGAGAAGACATTGTGCAGCAGCAGGGGGAGGTGAGAGATCCAGATCCATGTCTGAGACTTCCTTCAAGGCCATCTCAGGAGCCTCTGTAAGTGCCAACACTGCTACTCCCAGCTCCATCATGTCAACCTCCCTGCAAGAACAACAGTTCAACAACTCCTCCAACAACATTCTGTTTGATCGTGCTTCATCTTTTGAGAGCACATCTTCCTTCAGTGCTCTACCTCTGCAACCTGTTCCTCGTGGCTTGATTCCAAATTCTGGGCCTCTCTCAGGACCCCTTCCTCCTCCTCCCGTTCCTCTCTCAGGAGCTTCAATCTCAGGCCCCACAAATCTTGGTGCTCTCTCTGGATCACTGGAGAGGGGCTTTCTTTCAGGTCCATTGGAGAGAGGATTCATGTCAGGACCAATGGAGAGAGGAGCTCTTTCAGGCCCACTGGAGGCAGCACCAGTTGAACTTCACCCAGTGCACAAACAGAGGAGAAGAAGCAAAGTTGGTGTCTTGGGAAGATTTGTGCAGACTTTGAGTGGGCCGTTGCAAAAAGCTCTGAGCAGATCAATGGCAATTATGCTGGAGAAGACGCATCATTCCCTGTTTGTGCCCATGAAGTTGTTTGTGATGGGGCAGGGCAAAGAGACTGGCCTGGAGAAAGATCTTGAACATGTGAAGCATTCTTCAAGTGATTCACCTCCAGATATGGGGGGTTACATGAGCTCAGATTCCAACACCACAAAAGAGCAGGCAAATTTGCAATGGGCACAGGGCAAAGCCGGTGAGGATCGAGTTCATGTTGTGCTGTCTGAGGAGCATGGATGGCTTTTTGTGGGGATTTATGATGGCTTCAATGGTCCCGATGCACCAGACTTCCTCATGAACAATCTTTACCCAGAAATCTACAGGGAGCTCAAGGGCCTTCTCTGGGATCAGGATGATGATGAATTTGATTTTTTTCCTGGAATCTCAACTGAAAAGAAGGGCACTGTCTTTCCCAGTGCAGGATCAGATGTTGAAGGAGATGGGATCCAGAGATTGGGTGACAATTTTCTTCCTCACCTACACACAACATCCTTGGATCATCATCATCAAGTAGAATTATGTCAGGTCTCTGAAGGCAATGGTGTGATGAATCACATGGATTCCATCAGAGGTCAACTTCTTCAAGATGGTGACAGCGATATGACAGTATGCAAGAAGATGGACATTTTGTATACTCCATGTGTAAAACCTGTAAATACAGTGCCTGAAGAAGCTGCACCTGATCTGGTGGTGCATAGCCAATCTAGTAATCACAATGTGATGGGAAATGGCGATGTTTTTGACCTTGGATATGCAAAGAAAACTGAGGATTCCTCGGTGTGTCAAGCATGTTCTTGGTTCGGATCAAAATTAGATGAAGCTGCACATGATTTACTGAGGAAGGATACCAATGTGTGTGGAGGAAGTTGCCATGTTTCTACAAAACCTACCCAGTGTAGGATGACAGTGGATGAGATGCCAGATTATGAAGGAATACATCATGAAGAAAATCTAGGAGGAAATGGGGAAGCAAAACAGAGCCTGCAGATAGAAGTGGAAATTGGGTGTAGAGGACAGGAAAGGATAGAGATGTTTGATGGAAATTCTGTAGAACAAAGGGTGAACCATGAGCACATGAATGAGTCAGCAGCTACTATGCTTGAGGATATAGGTCTCGAACCACTGCAGCAAATGAAAATGAGCAGTAGACAAGATGTTGAAGAGAAGAAATCAGTGAGACCAAAGGATCTGCTGGCAATGCAGCAAGACTTACATGATCACCATTCCCAACAAGAATGCAAGTATGATCTCAAGTTTGATATTATCTGAAGGTTGTTGGTTTCATATGTATGGTTTGTAAATTTCTGTTTGCTGCACATCTTAATGCACCACATCTTAAGTTGATAATTGTATTCTGCAGAAAAGCATTTGAGATTTGACTGTCCTGACTTGCAAGAGCTCGCAAATGTGTTGTGGTTGCAGGTGTGGTTGTGGTGTGTGCTGCTTTTGCATGCAGCTGAGACTGGAGGCTGAGGAACAGCTAACTCAGGAGAAACTCTGGCTTGAGCAGGAAGCTCAGAATAATGAGAAAAGTTTGGTAGATCATGGTGCTGTGTTGGAAGCACTTGAGCGTGCACTCAAAGCAACTGAGGCTGCCTACTTAGAAATGGCTGACAGGTAGTTCAGTCCACCATTGATTGTAGAGTCTTCTTGATTTAGAAAGACAAGGATAGTAACAGATCTTCTCAAATTCTGGGAACTTGTTTCTGTTTGTGCTAATGCTTTTTGGGGTTTTTGGTGATTTGATCCCTGTCTTAGCCATAAATTCAGGATTTCCTTGAACATGAAGTTTGGGTAGGTTTGTCTGTACCTATGTCTTTGTCTGTAACAAGATTGGCTTGATTGGCAGGGTTTTATATGACAATCCAGAACTCATGGTTATGGGATCATGTGTGCTTGTCATGCTCATGAAAGATGAGGATGTATATATCATGAATGTTGGGGATAGTCGAGCAGTTGTTGCACAGGAGGTTTCAAAGAAAGGCAGCTTGGGTTCTCTTAATATCTCTGTGGCGCACACACAACCCAATAGCATTCCAGCAGAGGCAGCTGAAAAGACTGGTACTCAAGACACATCATTGTTCCGGTTGGATCTGGACAAAATCATTGAAGAGACTCCTAGAGAATTGGAATGCCTTCAGGTGAAAAATGTTGTGCGGAGCTTGGCGCCTCTGGCACCGGCATCATCATTGCTGAATGCCCTGCAGCTTTCTTCAGATCATAGCACCAGTATTCTTGAGGTAGATAATGATGCCTTCTTCCTAAATTCTGCCTGCATTACAGGCTTCCTTTAGAAGAAATGTACTGTTCTAGAGGAACTGCAAGGGTACTGGGTCATTTTGTTGCTGCAGTGTGTTGGCCACTCTGTGAAAAATGCTTCTCTTTGTGGACTACTTTTTGCTCACTCTTTGCAGTGAGTTCATGCCATGTCCAAAAGCCAATCCTCTCCCAGGGATTCTGCATGATAAACCATGAACCATAGAATCTGGGAGAATTTAATAGCCTGCAGCATTATGCAAGAATAGAAGATCATAGCAGATGTTTTAAGAGTCATCCTCTTGTGGGTTTTGGTTGTCTCAATCTACATGGATCTTGTGTCTTGAAGGCAACAGCTACCAATTTTGAGTTCACAATGTCACCCACTTTTGTTTGGCTGCTTTGTGTTGTAAAGAAGCAGGTCTTTTCGAGAAGGTGTTATCCTGATTGTGCACCACTGTGATGCCATTTTTCTCCAGCAAAGTTTCAGCTTTGTCAAATGAGTTCTTGTGAATGGAATATTTTATGAAAGTGAGCTGATGTCTGTTGTGGGGATGGACATAGGAAGTGTTAAGAATAAAGGCTGAGCATCCCAATGACAAGAATGTCATTTTCAATGACAGGGTGAAAGGGAGGTTAAAAGTGACACGTGCATTTGGTGCTGGCTTTCTAAAACAGGTGAACATGGTTCAGTACCTTCATTTTGTACCAGTTTTGTTTTTGAAACAGGCTTCCATGTAATTTTTTTGGAGGAAGACCCCAGATTTCTCAATATTTGATGTGTTTGAAATGAGCATCCATAACTTGGGTTTCAGAAGCTAAAGTTGTAGCCCACAAGAAAATGCTACAAAACTGTGGTCTCAAATTCTCATGAGATAGGAAATTGGTTAGTGATCTTTTTGGATTGTATGGCAGCTATGCAACTTGAAAACTGGTCACCTTGGTCTGGGGCTATTGGTTTTACAATTGGAATTAATTCTTAGAGTTTCTGTATTTAATGGATTCAACCAATCTGCAAGCCTTAGAGATTCTTCTCTGAAAATGTCCTTTGCTCGTTACTCTTCTTGCCAGCTTGAGTCCAGTAAGCCACACCCTTGCATGTTTTACTGCTCTAGACTTTTCTTTCTGCCATTAACTGAGTTGTGTGTTGTGATTTTATATCAACAGCCTGCATGGAACAATGCACTGCTCAAAATGTTCCGCTGCAACTTTGAAGGGACTGATCCCTACATCACCTGCATACCTTTTCTTCACCACCACAGACTAAGTCCACAAGACCAGTTTTTGGTACTCTCTTCTGATGGGTTGTACCAATACTTGAGCAATGAGGAGGTCGTGTGCCACGTGGAGTGGTTCATGCAGAACTTCCCAGATGGAGACCCTGCTCAGCACCTAATTGAGGAGCTCTTATTTCGTGCTGCCAAGAAAAATGGTAGGACTTCTGCACTTTTCACCATATTGAGTACTCGAGAATGTGGAATCTGATGGTTTAGTGCTGCAGCCCGCCCCTGATACCTTTCTTGAGCAACTATCCTAATATCAAGGAGACTGATTCTATCAGGAAACACACAGCACTGAGTAACCAGCATATTAACCTTAGCATGTGTATAAATATGTATACAGTTTTCCAACAGGTCTGGGCATGATATTACTACTCTTGTCCTGGGCTTCAGCTTGTAGTGAGCTTACACCCCACCTTGCACTATATATCCTCTGTCCTTACTGCATATTCTGAGTGGTGCATGTCTAATGTGTGGAATACAGGAATGGACTTTCATGAACTGCTAGACATACCTCAAGGAGATCGTCGCAAGTACCACGATGATGTATATGTTATGGTTATTTCTCTTGAAGGTAGGATCTGGAAATCCTCAGGTTAAAAGTGGCAAATATTTGCTTCAGGATGGTTCTTTGGTCTGGTGCTACTCCTTGTACCACCCATCAGTTGAAAGGGTTGCTGTTTAGTGTGTTGCCTTTTAACAGAACCTGTTATAAGGTCATTCAGTGGGAGCCTGCAAAACTCACAAGATAAACTTGTGTAGTTGCATGTCACATATGCACAAATATGGTTCACCCAACAAGCATCAATGAAGCTTCTCATGTGTTTTCTTGTCAATCCTCTTATATCCCCAACTAATCTTTGGGGGTTTGAAGAAGATTGGTGCTAGGCACACATGTTTTTTCAAGTAAGCCTCTTCAAACCTCCCGACTATGAACTTTGTGGGGATTCTCCATATCCAACTTCTTGAAGCCTGTTGATGCCAAATTCTATCAATCTCGCAAGTTGAGAGGAGGATTCAAAGGAGAAGGATTTTCAATGGTTTGGTGTCAAGAAGACAACCAAGGGAATCCAATCTTGAATGTGTGTATCAAATTTGTGTCTTCTACACAAAGGTATTGAGTCTCTCCCCTTCAACCTCATCCTTGGATATGCAATTCAATGATGGGAATATAAACCAATTGAACCATAAAATGTCTATGAGCCAAGGTTTTTTGAGACTTGAGGAGCTCAAAATCTCTCCCCATCTCAAAATTGTTCAAGACTCTTGGAATGGGTTTCTTCTTCATTGGATCATTTTGTGACACCCATGCATGAAATGTCCAAGTCCAAGTTGACACTTTTTTTCTTTGGGTAAATACTTTAGAGCATTGAGACAAAGTGTGACCTCAATAATTTTACACTTGAGAGTAATAGTTGAGTCATGGAACTCATCACATTTTTGGTAGGTAGCAAGATTTAAATGTTTTCCAAGCAATGTTTTTTTTTTCAAAAGGCCAAGGTGTCTTGGCAAGCTACATATAAACCCATGTGGAATTACTGATGGCGAATTGAAAATGTGAAGGGTAAGTGACTATGGCTAACATTTATTTTTAATTAAGCATATTGTACGTGCTTAGGAGTTTAAGCATTTGAAATTAGGTAGTGATCCAAGCTAGCATGTGATATGTGTGTTGGCAAAACATTGTTTTTAATGAGAGATTTTATGGCGATCAAGTAGATGCAAATGTAAGAAACATAGCAAGCACATGCATTTTGCAATGGACTAATCGACAAACTAGATTGTTTAAGATTAAGAGATTAGTTTCTAAAAGCTCAAACTAAATCGAAAACCATCAATTCCATCAATTGAAATAAACAAAATGAAAGAAATTACAAAAATAATTAACAATATTATGATGGATTGGGGGGGTTTTGCACCTTAATCCTTGAAGATCTTGCCCATTGCAACCTAACCTAGACCTACAAAAGCCACACACATCAGAACCATACCTACATGCCCACATTAGTACTTGTTGTCAATATTACATCACAACAAAATCACTTGTAGAGCACACACCCACAATGCAACAATAACATATAGTAACACAAGCAATGTATAAAGATTGAAAGAAAAAAAATCCAATTCAATGAAAAGGAACTAGGGTGGAGATCCAAATTTCCATTAATTCATATGATGGTTAGGAGCTGCAAACATCAAGTTTGTTGATCAACAACTATAATCTTCAAGCCAATAACAACACAATCATAGTAAATATTTTGCTACCATACAAGTTACAAGTGCAATAAAAAATTTGCACCATAAACTACTAGCATAACACAACAAAAATTTAACAATCCACTACATATCTCACCTTATTATCACTCCAATCCTTTGTAACATCTCCAAAGGAAAACTATTTAGAATGTAATGATCCTATGCAAACATCTTGACAACCAAATCCAAATGTTTGGTTAGCCAATTATGCAAATTGGATTTCAAGAAAAACAACATGAAGAAACAATGTTCATCTTTTACACTGCCTAAAATCATAGCTATGGATAGCTCTATTAATGCAAAATATTTAGTGGAGGTAGGCTTGAGGGTTCAAAATGCAATCTAAAATTTCAAAACACCACGTGGCCATAAGCACCTTCACAATTTATTTTTTGTTCTTGCTACCTTCCTTTCATAGCCCTTGAATTATTGTGACAATTATTAATTACATTGACAATAAAAGGAATTCAATAGCTACCTATTTTTTGGTGTTGTCATAAGTACAGTAGGTGGTCGGGGTGGGTTCATTTTTTTCTTGTTGCCATAATTACAATAAGGGAAGGTTTGGGTTCGTTTTTTCTTGGTACCATAGGTACAATAGGTGGTGGGATTTATTTGTGTTTTTTCTCATGGTGCATAATGAAAAGGAACTATAGTTCTTTGACAAAGGATGAGATTTTAACATTCTAGAACTTGTTTGTCGTACAAGCAGCCTATCCAAAGGCTTACAAAAGGATTGCAACAAATTCGAACAACTACTATTGTGCTCACTAGATAGATGACAAAAACTTTCAAAAGTAAAAACTAGGTTGAAGTAACACAAAAAAAAAACCCCTTTGATTCTGTACATGATTTTTTACATTTGCAATGTAATGTTCATAGTTGATTTATGTGATGTTTGATTCCATGACCACATGATGGATAGAACAGTGGTGGGTCATCATTATTAGTAACAACAACAATTTCGATTGAAGTGCCAAAACAAGTGGCAAAGGAAGTACAGCAACACATTGCAAGTAGCCCAGACTCGTATGTTTCATGAACCATTGGAACAAAACAAACAAACAACCTTCCTTCATGTATATAGATATTTTTAAAATTCATTTGAACTTTTATTTGCTCATGATTGTTTCAAAGTTTAGATTTTTTAAGAATTAATATGAGATTTACCCACATTTAATTAATAAAATCAATGATAAGCAATCTAAATTCCAATGAATGTCAACTAGATTTTGGTGTTTCAATTTCCAACACCAACCACAATATTAAAACACACATTACTTTTAGAATCATTACACACCTTATAAAATTTTGTTTTTTTATAAAAATATGAATTGAGATGCCCTTCACCCACTTTGCATTATTTATTATATTTATTGAACATCAATTTAAAAGGGTATGACCATGCATTGCACATCCAATTTACTTGGTAGGAAAAAAAAAAAAAATGACCCAACAATTGAAAGGGGAAAAATATGAATACCATTCATAAAATTGGACATACTTCCACCCCAAGTCCCAAAAGGGACCAACTAGTTTGATAGTTGATATTACAAAATGTTGTTGGATGCTAGTGTAGACCAATGGCGGTTACAAAACAACATGCTTGTTTTGCATAGTGATTTTTTTTTAAAAAGGTTTTGAGATCAAGTTTGCTTTCATCAAGAAAGGCTGGGATCTTCACCTAACTATTCACTAGGCCAATGAACTTTTCAAAACAAAATTGAACCTTCAATAAAGCTAAATGTCTTTGGAATGTTTCTTAGCAAGAAGGTGAAGCCAATATTGAAAATAGATGATGCATGTTGCATTCATCAATTCCTAGATGGGGAATTATTGTTCTAATTCAAAGATCAAAGATATGGTATCATGTGAAGATTGAATCTTGACAATCTCAAAAGTTATCATCCAATCATCACTTGTAGCTTGAGTGAACACTTTAGTAAGAGGGCATTTTTTATGCAATTGATATTGCTTGTTCATTCAAAGATGTTTGTTGCAAGATCTATCCACTAAGTAGTCAACAATTGGTCATTGGTGTTTTTATGCAAGTCAAAAAATGTTTTGGACTATTTTGTACCGTAATTCTTTTTTAAATCTAAATACATGTTGTATAATTCAACATAACACATCTTCACAACAATCACAAATCACATATGAAAGTGTCACACACCTATGCAAACTTGAAAAGTGCATGGATTGTTTCCAACATAGGCATAATGCAAGCCAACCCCATTCACACCACTTCAATGTCACAAGATATTCAAGGTTGGGCTTTCCTATTGCCACAATATATATATATATAAATCATCATGCATCTTTACCACAAGAGTTTTGTACTCTGTAAGAACTTGTTCAATAAGGGACAACATTGAGATCCACTTAGTTTTCACATATGCAGCAATTTCAGACCTTTGGTTTCAAGCAACTTGGTAAAAGTGCCATTTTCACAATATCTTTTTAATGAAAATGAAAAATAAGTGGACATAGTCTATAGCAATCCCTTAAACTTACTAACCAAGAGTTGTGTAGAAAGAATCTGCACTACTAGGTCAGTTATTGTGCCATGCAATGCATATATATAGTCACAAAAAGTGCAACCTTAGATTTGGATTGAATAGCAACACTAATTTATAGCCCTATAAACACTGCAACTCCATTTGATCCAAAGCAAATCAATTTGCTACCAATTTCATCAATTATCAAGCCTCCATAATCCATTAAAGATTACATAATTAGCTAGGTCAAGTTGTTAACATTATTTCCACCAATCACCCTCTTTAAATTTAGCAACAATGACATCTTTTGAAAGTCACCAACAACATACATGTGAACAATATGTTAAAACTAATTGTCAGTTGTGGTAACCTCATCACAATTCATAACAAGGTACTTAAACTTCTAATACACATCAATTTTGGTGGATTCAATGACAATTTGATGCATGATTTCAACCATCTACCAATTAGTGGAATCAAACCAATGTTTACATGGCGTGTTTTTCACCTTCAAAATATCAAAGAGTTATTTTAAGCTTTCAAAATTTGTCAACAATCTACTAAATTTCAAGAACCAGAATATGAACTTGCGCTTCTTCTTAGTAGCTTCATTAAGAACAATCACCATTTCAACAATGGGATTTTGACCCTTGTTAGCCCACAACCATTCATTCTTGGCATGTTAAATGTTCATAAACATGAAATATTGGCCCATAGTAAGTCCAAGGATTACAATCTTGCACTTTTGCCTACATGCATGCTTTTGCAAACTATCAAACTTAAGAACCAATCATTTTTCCTACCATCAAGCTCACTACAAATTTTGCAGTGAACCATGTTAAGCTTCCCACCACATCCAACGACAACTTCAACCTAAGGTAACTTTGCAACCCACAGTTCCTTGAAAACTCGATTTAATTTTCATTTCCTTTTCTTGCATTTTTTTGTGCAAGTTCAGAACTCAAAAATTGAAAATCAAAAAGTTCATCAAAAGATAATGGTCATATGGGAGACACATGCATGCTTTGAGATGATGAAGCTATGTTTACAAAACAAGGAGCTCTAACTCTAAAGAATAATATATATTTAAACCCCACTAATCATGGCTATAATGGACACATCACAAAACTTTCAATAACAAGAAAAGAAAAGTTCAATGTTACAACAAACCTTAAACCTTAAACAATTTGATGAGTAGATGATGAGCAAACATGAAAAGAAAAAGCTTGACACCACAACAAACCTTAAACCTTAAACAAATGTGCTGATGATAATGAACTAACAAGAAGAGAAAAAGTTTGATGTTCCAACAAAATTGTGAACCCTTAACCTTGGACAAATGATGAACAAACATGAAGAGAAGAACCTCACTATTCCAACAAACCTTGAACCTTGAACAAACGATGAACATATAGGAAAAGAAAAAGTTTGACGTCCCAACAAAGTTACAAACCCTAAACCTTAAGAAGATGATGAGTAAATTGAAAGAAAATAACCTTGTTTTTCCAATAAACCCTAAACCCTAAGCAAACAATGAATAGATAAGAAGAGAAGAAATTCAATGCTCCAAAAAATCACAAACCTTAGGAACAAAAGTGGTGAATAGACAATGAACAAACACCTTCAACAACATGTTTCACAAATGATGAAAAGAAAATATGGGAAGTGAGATTTACTAAGTAAGGTACATTTTTATATTGTAAATAATAAAAAGATTTTGAAGTATATTCAACTTGCAAAGTAAAAAGGGGAAGGAGAAAATTTAACTAGATGTCAAAACCTCAATTGCATGTTTTTTTCATTCTCTAATAGCCTTGTGTTCGATGCCATGAAAAAGTTATCTTCATGTTGCCTTTTCCCATTGGTTTGCAAAATTAGGGAATAATATGTGCAACATCCATCATGTTCATAGCTCCAAGTTCCAATGTTACAACTTGTTGTTAACAAAGGAGTTAATCCTTTGTAAAAGCAATTCATGACAAGTGGAAAGTTCATAGAGGTAGGGATTCTTTGTAAAAATATGCAAACAATGACACACAACAACAAAACAAAAAGTTCATGAGGTGATGAAAAAAGATGTGAGATGCACTCAAGTGTGATGTCACTTCACAAAAAATAAAAGTAGGGTAGTTACAAAGCTTGCAAAGAAGGAGAAGGGATGGCAATGGAGGTGAATGCAAGGCGACTACTTGTTGACATTGAAAAAACTGATAAGAAATGGAGGCAACTTATAATGAGACAACATTGACCCTTCCATGATTTCCAAACCTAGTAAATTCTGAATCCATAGCTAGCCCTCAATCCAATGATTAGGAATATGGTGAATTTTTCATTACAAACCCATCCCAGTTAACAAGGGGGTGCACAGCAAGCCATTAAGATCTTGCCACTTGATGAAATTTTGTCAAAAAAAATTGTTATTTCCAAAGGTACACATTCATTCATTCCTTCATTTTTTTCATTAACTTCAAACATTATTATTTTCTTGGTGGATGTTCTTTTCACTATTTCACATTCCAAGTAACATTCAATCTTTGGAAGGTGGTGATGACCTCAATAGTTGCAAGCTTTCATTTTCCTTGAACCACTAATGTCTTTTGGAAAGTAATCAATACATGTATCAAATGTCCAAAAGTAGGTCAAAACTTGGATGTTTGATGACACATTCCTTCAAATAACATTTGGCCATTTTTTTCTTAACTAAACATTGATTACATTTATAATTCACAAATAGGGTCTAAATGTCTTCAAAGATGCATTGTTCCAAGTTAATGAGGATGAACCCTTTTGCCATCTATTTTGATGCATGTTAAAACCTTTTTTCAATTTGTCATTTGACACTTTGACTAAATTGATCCTTTTCAAAATTGATCCATTTACCAATAGAGTTAATTTCTTTATTTTTTTTGACAAAATCATTTGCTTCAAATTTAAATTTTAACTTTGGTGGATGATCTTGAAATGGAAGTTATGTGTTTGTCAAGTTTCTTGATTAATGAAAATTGCACTACTACAAAATGTGGGTGTAGTTCATTAGTCCCTGTTCACTAGACCAGTGAATTCACTGCCTCTTCACTAGTCCCTGTTGACTACAACCAATGAATTGATTCAAAATCCAATGAAATCATTTGGCGTACAAGGACACATTTTGTTGTAATGTTGCAAATAATGTTTAGGAGGTGCAAGATGTTCAAGCCCACACTTGAACAATCATTGACCAATTAAATAATGATTTGCATTTATTCAAAATTTTGCATAAAAAATGAATAGAAATGTAATTTGAAGTTCGCATTAAATGCATAATAGAGATCTATTTCAACATTTTTTGCAATTCAAAAATCCAGTTCAATCTTCAACATTATTTACAATAAATATAAAATTTTACCTTAACACCTTTTCTCAAATTAGAAAAAAATTAGTTCAATTTTCAACAATATAATTTTTTTATGATTTACAATATACAACCTAATTCTAATTCAAGTCTTTTCTAGCAATTCAGATTTCTTAGTTTGGCAATCTTCAACAAGACTATTATAATTTCCCATATTGAACTTTAATTCAACTCCTTTTTGGCAATTTAAAAATCTTAATTTAACAATCTTCAATGTAAGACTATCATAATTTGCAAAATACAAGAACTTTGATTCTTCTCTTTTTTAGTAATTTCAAAATTTTAGTTTAACAAATTTTCAACAATATTTGCAATAAAAATTATGCAATTTCAACAAAAAGATTTTGAAATTGAAAATCCTCATTGAACAACACATTTGAGGATTTGATTGGCCTTAATGGGAGGTTCAAATTAATTGGGATTCGATTGACTAAGCATGGGAGGTTCAAACTAAAAACTAAAAACTTTCCTTAATATTGGATTTAGAATTTATTATCTAGATGCATGCATGCCCTTCTATGGAACATGCCCATCTAGCATATGCAAACATAATATTCAAAAAGTCACTCACACATTGGGTCAAGTTGAAGCCAAAATTTTATGTACAAATCTTACACCAACAAGTAATCAAGCCAACCAAAAGCCAAAAAAAAAAAAAAAAAAAAAAAAAAAAAAAAAAAAAAAAAAAATAAAAAATAAAAAAAAAAAAAAAAAAAAAAAAAAAAAAAAAAAAAAAAAAAAAAAAAAAAAAAAAAAAAAAAAAAAAAAAAAAAAAAAAAAAAAAAAAAAAAAAAACCCTCTAAACTTTCCAATCTTGATTCTCCATTGAAATTATAAATTCATATTTAATAGTGCAAAGAGAAAAATATTTTTTGAACATCAATGTACATGAAATTTCATCTTATTCTAAATAAAATTTAAATGAAATCTAAATGCATGAAGTCTAGTTCTAGATCAAAATAAATTATTAAATAAATTAAACTTCTTGAAGTGCGTGATCAATAACAACACCCATATCATCCACATGATCAGCAATGTAACCAGGAAGCAACTGAAGCATGGATCTAGTATGAAGCTGCTGCTGCAGCAAATCATCAACATCATCATCATGATCTAAGTCCTCGGCGACTGCAGTCATCAATCTATTCTCATGATCTAACCTCATCAATCTTGTGTTATTGTTGATGATCAATTCATCATGAGCTCCTGCAGTAGCAGTGATGATCATCTGATCAGCAGCAGCAGCAGAAGGAGGAGGAGCTCCAGCTGCTTGTGAATTAGATGCAGTCCATGCTCTGATCACTTGCAGTGACGATGATGAAGAATCCACAGGTGCATATCGATCTGCTGTATGATGATGACGATCCAGGACAGAGTTATACAGTTCCTGATCATCAGGATCCGTGAAAGAGTTGTTTAGTAATTGATCTGCAGCAGCTAGTGCATATTCATCTGCAATTTCATGATCTGCAGCTGTTGTTGCTGGTAGTTGAGTCTGTAGAGAGAGTGCTTGTAAACTGCTGCGAGCTGCTGCTGCAGCCGCTTCTGTTTCTCGGATCAATGTTGCTGCAGCTCTCTCTCTTTCCCTCTCCCTCTCCCTCTCCCTCTCGTCCCTTCCTCTTTGTTGTCTCGCACTTTCTACTCTTCTGGCTTGCGGTCTAGGAGGAATCCGAGGACTCTCATGACTACCTCTAGTTGTTGTTGTTGTTGTTGTTGTTGCATCAACGTCGTCGACTGTGTCGGCAGCACCGGCGGTTTGTGCATGAGTCGATCCAGCTCCAGCAGCTCCGGAGTTGTTCGCGGATTGCTGCTGCTGATGCTGTTGTTGTTGCTGAGGACTGCAGGACGAAGAAATCGTGGAGTGACCGTGGTCCCTGCCATAGATGGGTGTGATGGCGGTCTCGGCTATGACGCCTTTGCAGACGGGACATTCTTTGTGGAAAGAGTGAACATGGAGCCAACTGTAGAGACACGGCCAACAGAAGAGATGTCCACAACAAGTCACCACGGCTTCATTCGCTTTCTGGAAGCAAATGTTGCACTCAAAATTCTCTCCTATACTGTTGTTGTTGTTGTTGCAGCAGGAGGTCAATGTATTGCTAGTCTCTTGAGTACTGCATGCAGATCCGATCATCGACGACATGCAGAACGTCGTCGACCCAGCTGCAGCTGCAGTAGTCGACTTTTGATCCACTTGCTGCTGCTGCTGCTGCTCGCGCAGTACCTGTCTTGCTTCTATCTCCAGAAGAGATGGATCTGCTGCAGCAGCTCCTGCAGCTAACAAACCTAGTGTAATTGTACTGTTGCTGCTGGGAGTAGTTCTTGCAGCAGTACCCATGTTGAGGTCGGATCTTAGAAGAGGCGATGCAGCAGCAACAGAGTTGATGTGCAACAGATGAGCTCGGTTGGCTCTGGATCTGCGTCTCAGTACTCTTGGGCCCGCGGCTGTCACATGAAGAGGCAGCCTTTGAAGCAGATGAACTCCGGCCTGATCATCTTGCTGCCATATTGTAGTACTATTGAATTCTCTACTTGATGTAGCAGCACTAGCTTCTGCATCTTCAAACACACTCCTCACTCCCAACAATTGCCGGCCAGCAGCTGCTTCAAGCTGCGGATCTGCAGCTGCCGGATCATCATCAGCAGCTGCTGCTGCTGCTGCTTGCTCTCGATGGAATTGATGGTTGAGCTCATCTTGCAAGGCTTGATGGATACGGAAAGGACCTGTTGTCCTTGTCGTAGAACCAGATTGCAGCATATTGTTTCTTTGCTGCTGCACACTGGGTTCATCTTCTTCTTCTTCATGCAGCTGATCACTTGCTGTTGTCGTTTCTGCTGCATCAGTAGCCGGAAGAACTGCTTCGTAAGGACGACGTTGCTGAGGAACATAATTCATCAACTGCTGCTGCTGATGGCCCTGATGAGATTGTGGTCTGACTAAAAGCAATTCCTCATCAGATTCACGATCTTCGACACTATCTTCTCCAGAGGATTGTACTGTTGCGGCCGAGCTGATCATCATGGGATTCTGCATCTGCTGCATCATGCTTGCTGCAGCAGGATGCATCTGCGTCATGAACTGAATGTAAGGGCTATGAATATTATAAGCAGCTGCTGCAGCGCCCGGTGTCACCAGATGATTTCTATTGAGCTGATCCAGTACAGATCTTCCTGCTGCAGCTGTGCAGATCACTGCAAGCGGATTCACCACCGGCTGCATGAAATCAGCTGCATGAGCTGCAGCAAGATTGGCGACATTGTGAGCCTCTTCATCTCTTACTAGTATAATTTGATCAGTCACTTGCTGCAGCAGCAGTTCATCATCATCCTCATTTGTTGTCAATGCTCTACATGAGGATTGTACTACTGCAGTCTGATCAACATCAACTTCTGCCATTAGAGCTTCCCACTGATCACTTGACATGATTGTCTCCTCCTCCTCCTCCTCCTCCTCCTCCTCCTCTTGTTCTTCTTCCTCTTATTCTCCTTCCTCTTGCTCCTTCTCTTGCTTAATCAAATTTCTAATCCTTGCTTAATTAACCCTTCAGCTGCTTCATGACCTAATCTGCTGCTTCCTTCCTGATACTAATAATTTCTTAGCTTGATCACATGAAATCATGGGTAATTATTAGGCACAATTGGGGCACAATTATTTAAGCTTCTACTAATTAATTGTCAGATGCTAGCTAATTATCAGATGCTAATTACTGATCTAAGTACTAGTTTCCTAGCTTGGCATTGTAACAATAATTAACTAATTAAACACAAAGATGTAGCTAATCAGATGCTAATTACATATTAAGCTTATTCAACAGCTTTTTTTTGCTTTTTTCTTTCCAAATCTTTGAGGTAGGTTATGGGCCTTGGATCATCCACAAGAAGATTTAGCCACATTTGGTTACAGTTCAGAGAGGAAAGTAGAAAAAGTTTAGGATTCTTCTTCCTATATATCTCTCTTGGAAACATGTTCCCAACCTATTGTCTAATTATGGCAACTTCAGAATTCTTTTTTTCCTTCATAATATGGCGACTTGGGTCTCATTTCTTTTCAAAATAAAGTCCTTTGTATCATTAGCACCTCCACATTTCCCCATTCCTTTTTTTCTTTCTTTTTTTTGGGTTGTTGCCAGGATGTGAAAATTCTCCCCCCAAAAAAACACAAAACTGAAGCTAAATTGTAATAATGTCTTTCCCCAAAGAGTCCATATTATATATATATATATATATTTGCTAGAGTACATAATCCAACAACTCTATGCATAGATTGGGAACTCACTCATAGTGCAATTTTAAGTTTGTTTTTGAAGGATCCATGAAGGTTTTGCATGCCCTAAAATTCTCCACAACATTGTTGAGTTCATTCTTGAATAGATCGAGATCTGTGTTGGCTGAGACAAAAGAGCTGTTGATTTACTGAAAACAGGAGAGATAAAGAGATGAGAGATGAGTGAGAGAGAGAGAGAGAGAGAGAGAGAGAGAGAGAGAAAAGCCAAGGGAGGTGAATGGGTGCAAGTCCTTTGGGGGAAAAGTAAGCCAAGGAGTTAAAAAGGTAGTGTCGGTTCAGCCTTTTGCCCCTTTGCTCATTTTGTTATGTAAACTACCCATCCTTGTGTAAAGTACCCTATACTTTCATTCCTATATATAATGTTTACATAGTAAACAATTTCTAATTTTTAAGTTTTAATGGCTTTTGGTGCTGGTGAGGTTTATGGCAAAACTAGCTGGGTAGATTTTTTGCCTACAAATTGTATAATAGTTATGGGCACCACATTATGCCCATGATGGTAGTAGGGTTGTTTTTTTCCCATTTTGTTTTCCTCTTTTTTTTTTCCCTCTGTTACATATGTGGACTGGCAGCCATCCACTAGAGGATTTAGCCAAATTTGGCTACAGGTCAGCAAGGAAAGTAGAATTTTTTTGAAACCCAGCTATAGTTTTGTGACATGCTAGAACCTAGATAGTCTAAATGTGATTTTTCCTTTTTTTTTAATTCCTCTAAAAAGTATGGCAACTTGGATCCATTTTTTCCCCCTTAAAAATCCTTTTTATGTGTCACAAACCCCTTTCTCTTTTTTTTGGCCAAGTGGCAAAAAATTGCCACATGAAAAAAGCTGGATGGGAGTGATGGGTGTTTGGATCACCACCATCCATCCAAAAATAGTGGATGTGCCAACATTTGCAAGATGATCATATGACTCAATGGTTTGTTCCAACAATATTGTGCCACATGTTTTGAGGATGGGTTAATTTTCAGTGGGTTAATTTGTTCAACCAAGTTCTTTTATCAACTTAATATCCACTTGATGGTTCAATGTAGTTGTACTATTGGAAGGTTTTCATGAACAACATGGCCTTTGTTCAAGATATGTTTTTGGTTTAATGTTTTTTAAAAGTCATTCAATTTGGGATATGCTATGACATTGAACATGTTAGTCTAAGTATCTTGTTGTTTCCAATGGTTGTATCATGCATGGAGATTTTTTTTTTTCATTTTTTTTGAAAGGGTGTAAATTGTGTGTTCTGAAATAAATTTATATTTTATTGTTGGAGAATAAGAATAATATGTAAGTACTTATTTTCCACATGTTTTGGAGAGCATTAACGCCAAAGGATAGAATGGTTTGTAAAATTGGACCTGTACCTTAATTGTAGCAATTAAGTTTCATTTGAAATCACCACTTGTACCAAAAGTGGGATTAGCAAAATTCCAAACCAAATAATATTGTTGGAGTGCAAATTGACCACTCTTATGCTAGTTTTGTGTCAATTGCCTTTATGACAACCCCGACCTAGATGAAAGCAATTGAAAGGCAAGCTTGGCAAGGGACTCAAGTGAATTTGTTTTCCCTTTTTCATCACATTTTTTCCTCATTGGGATTCTTTAGGATCATGTGAAAGAATGATTTCAGTGAATCTAGCCTAAGATGGATGTGCATTTCTTTTTTCAATTTTCTCATGTTGCACCAAAAGTGGTGATCAGCCACAAGAGGATTTAGCCAAATCTGGCTACAAGAAAAATAGAGAAACAAAACATTCTAGGCTAATATGACAACCACTAATTAGCTAAATATGACAATTTCAAAAGAAGAAAGGTAGAAATCTGCCCAAATCCTTCAAGAATCTTGTCAATTTCACAACTTTCGTCCTTCAAAAGTGGCAATTTTTTTTGGAAATTTTCCAAAAGGTTCCCTTCACCATGTTGCTTGGGACCCTTCTTATAGCAAAATGGCAAATTTTCATCACCAAGAAAATCATTGAGATGGATCCTTTGAGTCATCAATGTGCCAACACCCATCATACTAACTTTGCCATCTCATTCTTAGCTCCTTCAACCTCACACCTTATTTCTTGCTCTTCAATTTCCCATTTTGCTTCTTTCATTCTTCATAAACTCCTTGATAAGTTTGCATTTAAGAAAACCCTTTTGCTAAACTAGTGGCCTTGAATTAACTTTAGTTTCGAAAATTATTTCAAAATTTTCAATTTAATTTCTTCAATTCAATATTGTTTAAAACCAAAATCCTTAATGTTTTTGGCAATTGGAAGTCATTCGAATGTTTGACGGGAGAAAATGAAGAGAGATAGAACATGGAAATTAGTTACAAATGTCTTATGATATAATTTTGACAGTGTCATTTAGCCAAACACAATGAAGTCATTGAAAAGAACTTGTTAAGTAATGCGCCACAATCACACCTGCACCTTCATCATTCCCAAGTTCTATATAATTGAAAGTCTTGTGAGGTAAATTTTGATGTTTTTATCTCAAATTGTGATTGAAAATGCTCCAAAGATTAAGATAAAAAGGTTCCAATCAAGCTTGAAAGAATTGACACACTTCAAATGTTTTCTATTCAAGTTGGATTTAAACAAAGAAAAAGATTTCAAGCAAGGGCAATGGAAATTCAACATGTTAAAGTTCAAAATGCAATTGGTTCAATGATCAATTTGACATGAAAATTATATTGCATGTACTTTACTTACCAACTCCACATTTTGCACAACTTGTGCCCAGTCCATTGAGGAATTGAGAGTGTGCAATAAAAAAATTATGTTATTAACTCTACACCTTGAGCAAAGTACACAATGTTGGAGTTGGTAAAGCCCATTGTGGACTTGGTGAGCTTTGAGATGCAAGAAGTGATTCACAATTGTGCATTATGAAATGTGCCTTAAACTTTGCTCAAGTTGTGTGAAATATAATCAGAAGATGATAAAATCCAATGCAAACCTAATAAAAAATTTCAATACAAAAATTATTCCAATAATTTGCAACATTACAAAAATGTTTCTATGAATGAAAGTCCTATTGTAAAAGTTTGACATTGAAGTGTAAAACTAAACAAGGAATAGTATATTAAAAAGTCATAAGTTTGAAGTGTAGTAGACAACTTACATGATTTATCATGCCTACCTATGTCTACAAAACATAGTGACCCATTTATAAGACTGTAAAAACAACAAAAACTAACCATAATATATGTCCATATTTTCCTCCTCTTATTTAAAATTTTTAATAATATAATTCAGCATTTCATAAGTCTATAATTCTAACACAACAAACAATGGGTGGATGGCTGATTTTCACAAGTGCATCCTCATTGGACTCACCTAAAAATTCAAAATATATATGAGTAATATTCTTCCTTCTTGTACTTGAAGTCGTGCATTGACAAACGAGTGATAGAATTTTTGCAATAATTCCTTGAAACACTATACCATGATCTTCACAACATCTAAAGATCTTAATAAATTATGTCTTTAGATGTAGTGCAAAAACTCATTTGGGAGTTGAAGATTGAAAAAGGTACCTTTTTTTTTCAATGCAAAATTCTTGTAGAAAACCCTTCCACATCTTTTAAGAGACTTCTCAAATCACAAGCACCCAAGGAGTTTAAGTTATGCATGAATGAAGTTGTAAGTAAAGATAATTTGAAATGGAATCTAATCATAAGAAAATTCAAATAAAACAACATCCCATTGTAGAACAAACTCAACAGATTTCCAAAGGCACACACAACTTCATATCTAAAAACAAGAACTAATCACATTATATATATGTTGACTTTCATATCTAGAGATTCAGAGAGTTGTAGTACTCACACACATTTAAACAAATGGGATGGAAAAAGCCACATTGATCAGACCTCTTCTCTCAAAGTTTTTACAAAAACTTAGAGTTAGCTCACATCTTGCTTTGAAAAATCCATGTGCTTTTTCTTTTCCTTGATTCTGTGTTGTAAACACACCTTACTTACAATCTTTGCTTCAATGAATTCAATGGGCAATGTAAGATATTCTTCGTCACTTAAGGAAGCTTTTGTAATTCATGAGGGTAATGATAGACTCTCTTGGTGGCAAAGAATACCTCACAATGTGTCTTGAAATGGATCTTAAATGCTACTTGCAATGGATAATTTTCATTTTTGAATATTACTTTGGAGCTCTGGACTAATCCATTCCTCCACAAGCAACATGAGTATTTTATGTTGTGCATTACATCCCGACGATTTCATATTATTGAGACACTACTATTATTTTTATTTTCAATCATTTGGAGGATTTTTCTTGCTACAATGAAAGAAGCTTTCTTTTTTTTAATCTCTCCTTAATTTAATATTTTACTTTTGCAAACATGTTGTTCCACATTGTTACATAATGAAACCAAACATTATTACTATAGAAAAAAGTGGAATCAGATTTGGTGATTTATGGCTCTTTCCCCCATTTTAGGTTATGATTCCTTTGCACTTTGTTTTTGTAGCTCTTGGCACATAAATTTGCCAATGCATTCTCCATTTTCCAAAAAGATTAAGGTGAAATGGTGATATTATTGCAAATTTGTTGAACTCTTTTAATATCATTTGATGGGTTATTGCAAAAATAAATTGATTAATAAAAAATTCAAACAATCACAGTTTGTGTTCATTAGATAGAAATGGGAAAAGCCTTTAAGTTGCACATTACAGCCCTAAAGATTAATGCAATGTATCTTAAAACATCGGGCCTTCTTTATATGCTTGTAAAAACATGAACAAAGTATTTTCTCCAAGTTAATGGCAATAGTTGGAAGTTGTGACCAGGGTTTTTTCTTTTTCCCTTTCAAATTTGGTGAATGTTTCTGAAAACTAGAAAAAATAGTCAAAATTACACTAGAAAAGCAAAAATTTCCCATTTTTGGGTTTTTTTCAATTGACAAAATTTGTCACCAAAAAATCACTGATTGAAACCTATTGTAATAATTTGGTGAATTATAGAATTGGTGAATTGGCAAATTGAAGGCAAGATTTTTTGAATTTCTTGATGTTTCATGGATTTTCTTGTTTTTAGATTTTTTTTAATTTTTTTTTGTGTGTAAAATGAACTTTGGAATTCATTCATACATGGTAGTTTGGGATTCAAATAAGTGAGATTTTTTTTTCCAAAGTAATTTCAAATTCCAACAATGATGATATTATAATTTGGACACAATGTGGTGCCAAATTCTCATTTCATATAGTACATTGTTATTTTTCCCATTCAATTAAATTATGGTGGGGTTTCTTTTGTAATGTTGTTCAATAAATTGGTTAATATATTATCTATATATATATATTCCATTACTGGCTTGAGTCATATATGCATGCATTATATATGTTCATGAAACACTTGAGTGCCAAAACTTGAGAGTCAAAATATTGATCAAAATTGTCCACCATTTATAGACAATTGAAATTAGTAAACATACAAAAAACATAAACATAAATTACTTTACATCCAATTTCAAAATAAATATGTCCCAATAAATGCATAACCACACATGCTAAGAAGAAATATATTGTCCTAATAGTCATTTTACAGATTGAATTCTATCATTTTAATTTTGTTAATCTTGTGTCATATTTGTTTATATAAACACTTAATATTAAAATATCATAAATAATATATATATATATATATATATATATATATATATATATATATATATATATATATATATATATCCCAATTTTTTTGTTATTTCAAGAGTAAATTTGATTTTTTTTTAAACCAAATTTTTATTAAATGGTTTTTATATGGGATCATTTCCAAACTTGGATTGGACATGTTTTGTTGTATTATGAACAATTATGTTTCAAATGGTAGGAGGTAGAGAAAGTGGAGCCAAAGCATGCATTGCTCAAAATTATTTCATTGAGTTTCTTATTCATGTAATTTTCTAATGAACCAAATCATGTGATGGCAACTTTTGAGGAATTTGGTTTTTGTTGGAGTGTTGAAATTGTTGATGAACATGCACCATAGGGCTTGAAAATGGATGGTGTATATATATATAGTTCATATATATAATTTATAATAGATTTGTATTTATCTTCTAATCAACGTCTACAAAGTCTCCTAACTCTTCTCTATAACACCATGTGATACATTAACAAGAATGCCCATTTTGTTGTAAAGATGTGTTCCCTTTTGCACCCGCACCCACCAAGCCCCATTCGCAAATAACATGTGAAAATTCACTAAGTGTTCAAGTCCATCCTTGCATTTTGGAAATGTCCTCACTTGACCTATAATAGAGGACCAGGGTTTGAGTTTGATCCTAAATTTTGAATTAATATTCGACATAATTATAAACTTTCTTTTTTTTCAATTTGACAAAATTATAAATAATTTAGTTTGTGCCAAAGCCGCCAAGGCACTACGATATTAAAGTATATATGATGCCCTTCAAATACATTAAGAAATTTCTCTAAATGCTTTATTATGATAGTTGTTCTCAACAATGAGATGAAATGGAATCCAATGAATTAAAGTTGGACACTTAACATGCCAAGAAAAAATTTCAATTCTAAACCAAAAAAAACATCTCAAATGAAGTTGTATGGGAGATGGGCAATGATTTTTTTTTTGACTAATTTTTGCACTATGGTCCAAAAAGAAAACTCAATGCCAATTCTATTAAAGCTTTTGAAGAAAAGAAAAACAAAAAAAAAATTTGGAAAAGCCCTCACATTTTGAGGAAAAGCAGTCACATGTCACCATATTTAGACAATGAATTCCTATTCATCACCAGAACGAAGTAAGATTATTTTTTTAAAATTGCATAACTTTCTGACCTCTAGCCAAATGTGGTTCATTCCTCTTGTGAATCCTAAGTGCACTTACATGACAAAACTGAAAAATAAATAAATAAATAAATAAAATAAATAAAACCCTAGAGATGGGACATGGAGAGTTTACCCTAAACCCCCTAAACCCTAAATCCATGGTTTGCACATTTGGTACATCACATGCAATCAAAAGGTCACTTTAGATTTATTTTGTTTGTTTGTCACATTGACATTCTTTCAAACCATAATGTCACCTTATCGTGCACTTGCTTAAGGTTGGAAAGCCGTCAATCACTAGGGGATGCACCAAAGTGGTTTTGTAATGTTTAGATGAACAGGCATAAGAGTTATGAAATATTGAACCATTTTGTCGATGAAAATTCAATAAAATCAAATTTTAAAAAAAATCGGGAAATTAGTGGGAGCTTTTTGGTATTGGTGGAAGGGTGGTGCTCAATGATTCGGATTTGATTTGAATTCATAATTTTCAGACCTAAGATGATGATGCAGAAGATATCGAATTTTGAGTACTCTTTGTCACTAGCTAAAGATGCAAACTAAATTGCAGAAACTGAAATTAGTTGGGTGAGTATTTTGATTTTGTTAATAATCTCTTGAATATGGTTTTTTTTTTTTTTGGGTTATTTTTCGGTGCTATTTTTGTTCTTTGACATGACTACTGTGAATGGGGAGAAGCATTTAGCATAATTGGAGAAGAAGAAGAAGAAGAAGAAGAAGAAGAAGCTTTTCTGAAGCTTGTCATTTGTTGTGCTTGCTTGTTTCTGGGTTTTGAAGGGTTAGGCAAACTCTCGGGCCCATATAATAATATCACTTCAACTGCCATCAGTTAGTAGAGATTTCTGTTATGCATGAAGGCAGTTTGTATGGGTTGCATTGATGTTTGGTGAGAAGGTTACCATTGACAGGAACCTGGATAGTCATCATGGTAGATGGTCACTATCATACATGTTGTTGAAGAAGGACATGACCACACTCATTCTTGTTGTGTTGTTAGGCTTGGTTTTGCTGGAACTGAAAGAAATGGTTTTTAGCTTCAAAGTGATATTGTGGAATTGTTTTTCTCTGCAATTCTCATAGATTGTCTTTTCCAGTGGCTAAAAGTGGATGTGCTGCATCCAAGTAGTTGATTTGTGTTTTGTGTGAAGGATATGTTTTGTGTGCAAGAGGCCCCCAATGCCAACTACTACTCTCTCAGTAGGTGTCTCTATAGGTGCCTTGGACATAGGCACTTACTTGTACAGGAGCAAGAAGCAAAATTAAAATGAAACTTAGCTATGTTGTCTCATGGGTTTCAAACATCATCATCGCGTCTTCCTGTTGTTGCCAGAAATGTAACAGAAGCTCATGACATGGATTTTTGTAGCATTTGGCTGAGACTTTGGGCAGATTAGTATATGCTTATTATTATGTTGGGAACCGAAGTAAGTGGGGAGTTTAGCAGCTAGTCACTGCTATTCATGATGAAGGTGATGGTTGGACACTTTGTTAGCACTGCTAGTAAGGTTATGACTGCACTCATTCTCGTCATTTTTAGTTTCAGTTTTACGGGAACTGACACAATGGTTAAACCATCAAAGTTTTAGTGTGGAGTTTTCTGTGCAATCTCATAGACATGTTTCTGATGCAGATATTTCACAAGTCACGACTAACTTAACTCTGAGTTTCTCCAACTGAAACTGCAATGATGGATGTGCTAAGAGAGGCAAGCAGGCAAGTTCAATCAATTGTTTACCTGCCATGCCTGTCAAGAGCTTTGACAGGAATACTTCACAAATGACTAGACATATATTTGGGCCTGCAACCCATTTCAGTTTGTGCAAAACAGGCGGCAATAGTGAAGCAGCTAGATCATCCCAACATTGTGAAGTTGGTAGAAGTTATTGATGACCCTGAAAGTGATCACTTCCACATGGGTATGAAATTGTGCTTTTATGTTTTTTTCCTTTCTAAAGCTGTCTTAATTGTATGAACATTCAAGATGGCTCTTTTCTGCTGGTCACAGATCTCATGACTACCCTTTTATTCACTGCTAGAAAGCTCATCCTCTAATTGACAGAGTTTTCCAGTAGCTCAATCAGAGTCTTGGGTGCATGCCAAAATGATATCACATAACACCATCACATGTTTTCTGGTCCTTTTCTTTCTTGATTACATGATACGGAGTACGTAGAGGGAATGCTCCTCCCATGGAGTGCCTTCCATTTGTAATTGAAGGCTCTACATCGGTCTTGTGTTGCAGTGCTGGAATAAGTGGATGGAGGATGGGTATTTGAGGGCTCAGGCCCATCAGGAGGGATAAGAGAATCTACTGGGAGGAGATACTTTTCTGATGTATTAGCAGGGCTCATCTATCTTCATGGCTTGGTATGAAAATTTCTCTCTTGAAATAGTGAAAACCCTGCAACATGGTGTCCTCTGAGATGTTATTACAGTTACGGGAAAATGTAGTGTAGATATTGGAATAGTTAAAATGAAATGTGGCACAGCTGCAAGGGCTGTAATTTGCATTGAGGTTTTAGAGTGCCAGGGAGTTGAGTATTATGGGCCAGATGATAATGAAGAGCTTCTGCATGACATAGTCCATTGACTTTTGAACATTTCAAAGTCTTTCTCTTTTCAGGACATTGTACATGGGGACATCAAACCTGAAAACCTTCTGATCAGTGGTGATGGGGGTGTCAAAATTTGTGATTTTGGTGTTAGTCGTGCTTGTCAGGTATGTGAGAATAACAGTTCCCATCGCTTCTTGAGAAATCACGAGAAAAAAATTTTGTTTCATTGTTTGCCTGAAATTCTGGACTGATTTTTATTACATAGTTGTCAATATCCACTGTCAGGAGCTGATGAAGTCAGTAGGGAGTCATTGCAGCTGGTCACTGCTACTACACATGATGAAGGTGTTGGTCTGATACTTTGTGATACTCATGAAGCTATGACCGCACTCACTTCTTGTCATGTTTTGTTTTGGGTTTTGCTAGATGTAACACAGCAGTTACCTCCAAAGTGTTCTTGTTGAGTTTTCTCTGCAACTCATCAATATATCCAGGGTAGAGTCATTGGGAAGGCTTCCTTATGAGAGGATTGTCTTATGTGGACAGGGAGAGAATGACAAACTTGGAAGATCTCCTGGAACACAAGTGTACACCACACTTGAATTAAATGTTGCCTAAAAACATCAGTGTCTTAAAACAGTAAATGTCTGTAACATCGTCTCACAACTTCATTTTTGGTGCATCTACAGAGGGTCGGGTAGTATTAGTTTTGTATTGACACCTCAAAGGTTCTTAGATTGACTGGGTTGATGGCATCATGGAGATTGTCAATAAGCCATTGTACCTACCAGATGAGTTTTAGTTGAGTCCATCTCATGTTGACCTACTCAAAGGACTTTTATGTAAAGGGAAGAGGTTATGGCCTCTTCTTTTTGTCCTCCTCAGATGCAAAAAACTTGAAGATCTCCCAATTTGCTAGATCAAGTAATTTTGAGTCCTTTTTCAGTTTTTGTTTTCCTCTGGCCTGTAACAAGGTTTGTGGTATTAGTCATGCTTTCTTCTACAGTGTTCATGGTGAATAAGAAGAGCCTTACCATAAATCGTTTGCAGGCCTTAAATGACCCACTTGACCTCGTTCTAGTTTTGCTTTAGTTTGCATCTCTCATCTTCTTCATCAAACTGATTTATCCCTGCTGCTCTTTTTCTTTTGAAGTCTTGAGAGTTTTCAGTTTCAAGCAGTTAAAAACTGTATCCCTTCTGCTGAGGATCTCCTGGATTTTGTTTTCACCACCATTGCACCCTAATTTTGTAGTTCTGTGAGAGGTGGGATTTTGCGCATGTTGATTTTGCAGTTTGAACTTAAACTGAGCATAGGCAGATCATGCTGGCTTTTTCTTCAAGTTAGTAAGGGGCAGGATGTAGACTGCGATGGGAGTAGTAATACTCACAAATTGCCCATATCGTGGGCTCTTTACTCCTGGAACTTTTAGGCACCTTTCATACACCATTTGTGAACCGAAGCATAGGATGCATAAATATTGGAGAATTACATGTATTCGCTTACAGTTGTCCATTTCAATAAATTTGAACTTCTTTCTTGCCCCCAGCTTGAACTGAAATCTGGGCCTTGAATCAAGTTGCAGTTTGTGCATCCATGCTCCAGGACGCTTCTTTCCATTGTGTGTGGAAGTGTTGAGCTTCCCTGGGCTTGCAGATCAAGGACTGGAAGAGCAAAAATTTACAAAAATTGTTGTAAGCTCATTTACAGGTTCATCCGATTTATGGAATCCTGAAAGGCGGGTAGACTTGTTTGGTGCTTGCAGTGGTGGCTTGAATGCACCATGGCAATGCACCCAAGATGCTGAGAAAGATCACTTGCTGTTTCTTCTTATCAAGTATTATGCTGTTTCTGAAGTAAGTGAACTTCTTTGTGTAATTGGCTCACTAAACACATTCAACCCAACCCAACTAAATCTTCAAGGATTTCCCAGCAATTAATGAGGACTGGAGATCTCAAGTAGGTAACATGGTTTTCAGTTCATTTCCCCTTCCCTTGAGCTCTGTGGGTGGTAGGTGCACCAGCTTGTCAAAGTCACCCACTGGAATAGAACAGAACCTCTCCAACTATATACCCTCACATCTTGGCACAAAATTTCTCATGGTTGCCAAAATGGGAGTTCCAAATACAACACCTGTCACCATTGCAAAAAAATTGTCGCCATTGGACATATGAGCATGCTGTATCCATGTGTAAAACTTGGCTAGATGAAGTAATTGGGTATATAGAACTCCAAGCTCCCAGTTAGAAGAGGGAGACCTGTTCATTGCTGAGTTTGTTTCCAGAAGCAAACATCCTTTCCTTTGTACCCTGTCGTCACAACAGTCATCACAAAGAAAAACCTCTCTTGAATTCAGTTAATTGCATGTACTACTAGTTGGGTTGAACTCAGTCTTTATTGTTGAAAAGCACAAGAAGAAATTCTAATTGCCATACCTACTTGGGCTGTGGCTGCTGCACACTATTAGTGATGATCAACTTGCATTGAATTGAATTCAAATTCATAAATTTAATTCAAATGCATTGAATGAAATTGGAGTTCTATCGAATTCCAATTCTAATTCTATTCAACAATTGGAATAAGGTTCATTTGAAGAGATATGGGATGCAAATCGGTGGAGAAGGTATTGAAAAACTGCTCTGCTCATGAAAATGTTGTTCAAATTTTTTAAAACTTTGAAAAGACAGAGATCCAAAAAATCACCTTTCCATGCCTCTTTCCTTGGAAATAATCTGAACAGATTTCAATTTGGAACTATACAAATGACAACTTCTAAAAAAGATGACTAATGAAACCTAAAGTTGTCCTACCCAAGCCAACTTCAATGAATCAAGTTTGTCACTGGAATTTTTTCAAAGATGATGATGGGTGGTACTCACAATCTTTGTTGTACAACACATAAGGATATTTTGCATCTCAAAGTTAACAGGAGATGATGATGGGTGATCAATCTTTGGTCTACAACTCATGAGGAAAAATCTCCTTCCCAAAAACTCCAGTTCATTCTCTGCAGCAATACCCAATGTCAAAGTTTTGATCATCCCTCACCTAAATGAGAACCAGAAACAAAAATCACAGAAAAAAAGAAATCAATCTCCAAATGTAACTAAAAAATTTTGGTTCATAGTTAAAAATTGAAGATGATATGACTTTCAATCTTTGTTGTAAAGATCATAGAAGGAAATTCTAATCATAGTATGTAATTGAAGATGATGGTGTATATTCAATCTTTGTAACCAAACAGAAACTCGAGGATCTGACACCAAATTGGAGGCAGTTTGAACACAGGGGTCCATTGGGTCTATTGACGAGAACCTCCTGCTACACACCTTGCCCCTAGCATATGTTGACTGAGCCATGGAGCTCACTATGCACCTACCATGTATCAAACTTTGTATGCTACCTCTGCTAGACCAACAACTGATCTTGCAAATGCTCACTGTACACAGGGCTACAAGACTATCTGATCATGTTCGATGCATATCAGTTCTCTTCATAGGTGGCACAGCAGAATTTGACAATCCTATGATCCTTGGGACACATGACCCGACCTGAGCAGTTTACATACTTCTATGAATAATCCCTCTAAAGGAGAACTTCCTCTCCACTCACAGTAAGCCCAGGGGTTTTCTTCCGGCAGACTTACCATCTACATTCTTGCTGCAAGGTATTCCTTAGACCTAGAACCTTGGAAATGCAAGCACATGAAGTTTTTGACATATGCAATGGGGATTTGAGATACCCATGAGGAACAAAGAATGCTACGAGCAGAAAGGGCTAAATGCAGGAGGTTTACCTGCATATTTGGGAAAAATTGAGGAAAAGGTACCTTGAGTTGCTTTTGATTAGACACATGATGGCCTTTGAGTGCCCTTCTGAAATATGAAACCCATTTCCTCCTACTCCTAACCCTGCATTACCCAACAATACTCAAAACTTTAAAGGTCATTGAAGCTTTCAAAAGTAGGATTGTTTGGACAATAATTCCATATTACCACATAGATCTCTACTCCTACACACAATGATCTTCCTCTCCTCTTTTGCCAGCTAATGCTATCTAGTTCATCCCAAAGATGCGAACAAGAATTGATCACACATGCCAGAGAGTCATAGTCATCACCCCAAAAAATTCTTTACTGCCTTCTTTGCTTACAAAATTTTCACACACAACACGCCAGGGACCATCAACCACAAGCCCCCACCAAAATCCAAAACTACAGAACCTTCCAGAAAAACCTCATGGAATCCTCAATAGCATCTGTAAGAAAACTGAGCACACGAATTAGTGTACACCATCACTTCTGATCAAAGTTCATATCTCCATGCATTTAAAACAGATCCAGATCAGCATACTAACAGCCCACGCAAATTAAAATGTGTTCACTCAGTGGTCACAAGGGAACAGAAAAAATCAAGAAAGCTGCGTAATGACCGCAAAATTCTGATTGTAATACCTATGCATCAAAGATGATGATGGGTACTCAGTGTCTCTGTTGTAGGACAAATGTTGGAGTTTAGAAGTCAAACTGGAGATGATGATGGGTTAGCAATCTTTGGTGTACAACTTATGAGGAGAAAATCTGCTTCCCAGCAACTCATAATCCATTCTCTGCAGCAAAACCAAATGTCAAAACTGTGAATTTATTTGTCTCATGAATGAACTAAAATAGAGCAAGTCCCCAAACCCTAAACCCTCATAACAGCCACAATACAACAAATCCCCCCACAGCATAAGGCAATTGTTTCTGGACTATTCTTTTGTTGGCTTTTGTTGGCTCTTGTTTTTGCAAGAAATCATCACTAATACCTAATTGGAATGGAGGAGAAGCAGCAATTGTGATGCAGACCGAGCAGATATGGAACTCACTCTCCTTTACAATTGTTTGGAAAAAATTCACAGATCGGGAATTGGAAAAAAAACAGCAGCAGGAATTCAATGCAAGAGATTGATACAAGAGATTGAGAAAATCTTACTTCGTTTTAGAATTCACGATCTCTGAGAAAAAGGCTTGGTAGAAGTTGTGTGTGGATCGATCGACAGCAACACTCCTTCGTCTTCTTCTTCTTCTTCCTCCTCTCCTGGATCCACGTAGTTTGGATCGTTTTGATCGAGTTTGACAGGGCATGTACTTCCTCCGCGGAGTCTTCTTGTCTGCAATCTCTCCATGTGAACGTCCCGCCATCCCCTGACTCTTTCAAGCCTCAGGTGTGACTGACTGACTGACTGCGAATAGCTGCTCCGATTGCTACATCCCTGTCTTTGCATTGTGCTTGTGGAGACGATCCGCTTGCCTATTGTGTCCAGATTCGCGCCTTCCGCTCCAAATTTTCTTCCATCTGTTGTTTCCGCCATTTCCTTCTGCAAACAAAACAACACAGAACACAAAGCAGCTACCGAAACAGGAGAAGAAATTCGTGTAACATCAATCTTGAAAGCCGCTTCTTGCTTTGTCCCTCCCAGATCAAAAGCATTTCATACAATCCTTTGGAGACACAGTTTTGTTTGTCGAAAACAGAATAAGAAACAAACTCGCCAAAGAAATTGCAAGCCAAAGACCACAAAATGGAAACAAACACACGCATGCGCGCTCGGTACAGATACGAAACCAGCCAAGGAACATGAAGCTTGAAGTTTCAACAGTTTGTTACCTGACATGACAGTTTGTTACCCATGAAGATTGCACAAAACACAAAAATGCAGAGTACAGATGGAGTCAAAGCAGCAGCAGCGCAGGATGAGAACAGCAGCGCTTGCAACAACAGAGTTGAGAATGCGCCGCATGGCTGCCCCTCACAGCAGCTGACTCTGAATTCTTCTACAAATCCTCGCTTGCGTTCTTGTAGAGGCCTTGGATTTCCGGCTTCTTGACTTCCATAGAACTGTATGCCTGCGTGTTCTCTTGCCTTCTGCAGTGAAGAGATGCCAAGGTACCTGCGGAAGAAGAGATCAAAGGAATGCTCAATCTGCTAATACGATTTGATGCGAAGGACATTACCGGATTCTTTGGATGCCATAGATCCACATGTCAGCTTGTTTTCTTTTCTAATGCAGTGAAGAGCTATATGTTCTCGCGAAAGAAGAGTCTATCAAAGGAATGCTCAATCTGCAGAGAGGATTTGATGGGAAAGACATTACCGGATGCTTTGGATGCCATAGATCCATACGTCTGCTTGGTTTCTTTTCTAATGCAGTGAAGAGGTATATGTTCTCACGAAAGAAGAGTCTATCAAAGGAATGCTCAATTTGCAGAGAGGATTTGATGCGAAGGACATTACTGGATTCTTTGGATGCCATAGATCTGTGTGTCTGCTTGTTTTCTTTGTCTAATGCAGTGAAGAGCTATGTGTTCTCGCGAAAGAAGAGTCTATCAAAGGAATGCTGAATATGCAGAGAGGATTTGATGCGAAGGACATTGCCGGATTCTTTGGATGTCATAGATCCGTGTGTCTGCTTGTTTTCTTTAATAATGCAGTGAAGAGCTATGTGTTCTCGCGAAAGAAGAGTCTATCAAAGGAATGCTCAATCTGCAGAGAGGATTTGATGCGAAGGACATTACCGGATTCTTTGGATGCCATAGATCCGTATGTCTGCTTGTTTTCTTATCAATGAAAGGCAGCAATGTACTCGCGAAAGGAATGCTCATTCTGCTGATGGGATATCGATGCGAAGACCATGGATTTCTGATTCTCGACTTCAATAGATCCCGCATGTTTGAGTGTTTTTGTTCTCCTCTGCAGTGAAAGAGCAATGTACTCGCGAACGAAGAGATCCAAGGAATGCTCGAAGCGTGGCCAATCCCGCCTTTGTAAATTTATAAACCAGTGTCGTTGGCACGTTCAGGGCAGCGTTGGGCGGGTATCTTGAAGAGGGTGAGAACCGGTTCAGTGAGGCGGGTTCAGGCCAGTTCTCATCGTCAGAATCGGCCCTCCTGAGAACCAATCAGGGTATCATCCGGACCCCAACTCTTAATACTCAGGCAATTCCCATGGGCATTCTCATCATGAGAATTGGTCCTGGAGAGAACCAATCAGGGTATCATCCGGATTCAACCCTAATTCAACTCGGGCCAGGTAAAAAAGGAACCCCAGGTACTGTTCTCAGACCTAGGAATAATTCTTTAAAAAATTGTCCAAATTATTTAGATTGACAAATTTATTTTATTTTATTTTATTTTTCTAAGTTGACAAGTAGATTGAATTTTATAATTAAATTTTCATTTTAATTAGTTGTTGAACTCTATATTTATTTATTTATTAATTTAATTTGTTGTATAATTTTGTACCCATACAAATCTCTAATATTGAGCAATCATGTGTAACATGTACATGAAATTAAACCTAATTTTTTTATCTAGTTTGGAGGTTATTGAATTTGATCAAATGAGCCAAAATTAAAATTAAAAGCTTTAGGAATTGAGAAAATCGGGCTCAAACTTGCACTTGGAAAAGCTTCCCCAAAATAATCACTAGGGTTCAAATCTAAAATATTTGTGAGAATTGTCTTTTGTTCAAGACCAATCATGGGTTCAAATCCCATTAGCCTTGAAAATGAAACTATCTTACCTTGAAAATTGATGGTTCCAATTTTGGGTAATATGATATTAACGGTGGGATTTTTTTTTAATTTTTATTGGCCTTGCCTATGAAGGCAAGGATATTGTATTTAGATTCATTATAAAGTATAGTAGCTTAAGGGATTTTGGCCCCTAGGTAGTAGGTCTATTTTTATATGAAGATTTTTGAAAGATGACATTTTGGCTTGTGTTGAACTTGAGATTAGTTATAGAGTTATGATATCTTGAAGAATTTTGGTTTCTTTTAGAGGATTTTTTTGAAGATTATGTTTTTGCATGGTGAAATGGTTGAATTTTCATATTTCTTCTTTTGCCTTAAGATAGTTTCTATTGCCCCAAGCCAATGGATGTGCATGTGTAGATTTTGGGTGCACCCATCCACTTGATGGGTTGTTTTGAAGTCTACCCATCTGCTTGTTGGGTTTCTTCTCAAAATATGAATGTTGGGTACCTGATTTAATCATGTTTCTATATCATTTTATTTTTTTGGGTTGTCACTTGCCTTTATGTATCATGAGGTTTCATATCACTATGAATGTAAAAAAAAAAATCATATGACTAATTTTTTAAATGAAATTTGTTTGATAAACATACAAATAATTAGTTTCAATTCCTTTAAATCTTATTAAAATGAGATTCTTAAAAAAATTATTTGAAAGATTATGCAAGAAGCAATTAAAATAAAACACATCAATTTTTAAATACATTTTAGTTTTTTTAGATTTTTTTAATAATTAATTTGATGTTATTTTTAAAACTTCAATAAGGCTTTGATGAAGATCTAACAACAAAAATCATAATGAATTTAATTCTTTGGATTTATCTAAAGTCTATAACTTCAACCCATGTATATTTGTGCGCCTTAATTTTTTTAATATGAAAAGACACATCTTTTATTATTATGTATGAAAAAACGAATTTTTTGAATTTATTTTTGTAAACGTCTTTGGTTGTTGTGTGTTCATCTTTCTTGCATTGGTGTTCATTTTCCTTCCATTGGTGAAGAGGATAGGAGCCAAGGTCTTAAGCTTATGTGAATTTAGATACTCATGTTGCAATTCTTGTTGTGGATTAAGCTTGGCAACTTTGTGTTCCAAGAATACCAGTTTAGTATTGCAATCATCAATAACATCACGACCAACAAGTGTTGTGAAACAAATGCCTTCTACCACTCGCAATCACTCCTTGATGATGATCGTGGAAATGTCGTTTTTAGAAACTTGGATTGAATTGGAAATTTTCACAAAGGTTTGATTTGTGAAATTATGATGTGTTGAATTTGGCAATCAAATAAACCCCATGGATCTAGTCTAATATCTTGCATGTTATGATAATCGAAAGAGAAATAGAGAGATGAATTTCATATCTAATGAAAACAAAGTGTATTGATCAGTGAGGTTTGAGAAGTCGACGATGGAAATGACATTTGTGGCAAGTCTAGAGGCTCATCTACAAATGATCAAGCCAAGCGCAAGTATTTGATTGTCAAGGATGTTGCAAAACATGCAATGTTCAAGGTTAGATAATAAACACATCACAATTTGCTTTCTTTGTCTTCTTTTTTCTGGTCTCCTTCTAATTGTTGCTTCAAGAAGAATTGATTGCAAAACAACTTATTGTTTATATGCATCTTTAACCTCATTATTGCATTTTTGTTGTTGTAAGTTCAAAGTTCAAGCCCCTCCTCATATGCATATGCAAAAATGAGTCTCATTTTATCTATTGAACACCATTGTGCATGAGTCATGTATTCTCATAGTTTGTTTCCGTGAATTTTGATGCTTCAATTTGCTGGACGCAATAGTTGAGCCATTCAAGTTGTTTCCAACTCTTAGAAGATATCTACTTCCAAGAGGAAAAATTTAGCTTCTTAATTTGTTAAAAGAAACATAATAAATGATGTTTCAAAGTGTTATTTATGGAAATTTCTCTGTAATCTCATAGAGATGTCCCTTGGATTGGCCTTTGTTCATTCTTCAGGTTGTGAAAGATGTGGCCTTAGACACTTTTCCAAGATCTACAAATGATTTCCATTAAGAGCTTCAAAAACTTTGAATCTATTTATTGTTGCCTTCCATGTTTGCAAAACCAATGTGTACTTAAGAGCTCGATCTTGGTTTCTAGAAAAACATTGTAATCATATTAAAGTCTTTTTAACCCTAAATTCATTCACAATGTCTATAACCACTATGGTTGCCACATTTGTTTCAATTTACTTAGGTACAAGTGATTTTTTTCATTGAACAATTTTTTGTAGATGTGGTTGTTAACTAATATGAGTGATGTTACTAGATGTGATGATATTTTGAAGACATATATACTGGCATGTGAATTGAAGAACACAAAGTTGAATGTATTGGGCCTTCTGGGCATGGAAAAGTTAATAGCACATGATGCAACAACATGAATCTCCACTTAGTTTCAATCTTACCCGATGAGTGCATGGAATTAGAAAACAAACAGTAAAAAGATCAAAATAGCAATAGCAAAAGAAGGAACAACAAGAGGGAAGTAGCTAGCCGGTGAACAAGTAGAAAGATGGATATTCCTCAATAAAAGAAGACACTGCAACAAGAAACCACCATTGATCCAATGTGGATCTAATGAGAAAATCTTACCAACTTTTTGTTACTCAATTCTCTCTCCACCAAATCTCTAACTTGTGGCATCAATACTGGGATCTAATTCTTCATACCTAAAACAACATGTGTTAGGAATCTGTAGCCTTTGATTAGAACATTTGATGACAGACAACTATCACTTTTTCATTTGAACATCATCAAAGAATGAACTTCGTCCACCTACTCTCAATGTGTGGTGGGCCACCCCAAGGGTATGTATGTGTTTACGATGGATATGTACTAAAAAGAAAAAAAGGCAAAACCACATATAGACACACATAGAATGAGAAAGACCCAAACACTAATCTTGTTTGCCAAGTCAAAGTAATGATGGCAATAATAGCATCAAGCCAATCATCAAGCACAAATGGCCATGGCACTGATGCAAGATCTAGCATGGAAACCTTCCTCTTGTTATTACTGCTTATTGCAAACAACAATTCATCAAAGCTTGCAAAACAAGGGAAAGAAGGCAAAAACCAACATTAACAACAATAATATACAATATTATTGCTCCAAGAAGAAAAAGAAGAACGAAAAGAGCAATGACTTGGTGATTATCTATTGTTATTCCATAGGAGGAGGTACTCTTTTAACTTTTGTGGAGAGGAAAGGACCACCACCCAAGGTCAAAAAGAAATTTTTCAACAACAAAGAAAGCAAAGAAAAGTTTTCGAGGGGGTTTCTCTTAGATCCTTTCTAGTGGTGGGATTTCAAGCCAAAGAAAATAAATGAACTCTTGTCACAATTTTCTTCTTGTATGTGGAATCTCTAGGTCTAGTGGGAACAAACATTGAAGCCTTAAGCTTTCTCACTTTTTCTTTGTAATGAAAACATGGTGGGTTTGCTTGAGTTATAAAGAAAGAATACATAGCTAATCAACTTGATCTAGATGGATATCTAGTGCCATAGATGAGTGCAAGAGATCCTGATTGAATTAGCATGGTTTTTTTTCAGTTTTTTTTAAGGAAACAGTGGTGGGCTTGCTTGAGCTGTGAAAAATAACTACATAGTTGATTAACTTTTGTTTGGATGCATTTTTGGGTGTTATAGATGAGTGCAAGGTATCTTGATTTCACACATAAGGAGTCACATGAGGGGTCCATATGGTGCATCATTGGCAAGCAACTTAAAGTCACAATCCTCTTAATGACCAAGACCAGGTGAATTATGCTAGTAGTTTGACAAATGATTAGTATGTAATGTGCATCAAACAATTGCATTTCGCTTACAACCTAATGGCCAATTATCCATGGTGATTCTCATTCAATTTTTTTATGTGGCTACTACAACACTTAAACATGTATAATGAAATTGTTCAATTGAAGAGGTTATAAACAACCTTGACAATTCTTCAATCCCAATTGCATCCAACATATGAAGTGAGAGAACAAAAGCTTGTAAACTCCACATCATGTTTCATGCATACATAGTTTTCAATGTCAAATTTGGGTTTGATTTTGGGTCGATGTTTCTATGACTTTCAAGATATAACTTTCTCATTAATAGTTAAGTGAAGGCCAGGTGCTAACTATTTTAAGGCTATAGATGGATTTGTAGCAAATTGACTGATTACAATCCTCAGTTTTACAAACATGGACCTCCCTTTCTTCCACTCTCAATAGTGAATAAACATTAGTGGAATAGATGCATTAGAGGACTATGTGCATTTATACTCATGTGTTTATGGTCTTTTATGATTTCAAAGGTCTCTTGTTGGATGCATTGTGTTCAAATTATTCATTTCACTTGTGTAGGATCAAATGTCAATAATTCTTGAACTTTGCTTTTAGCTTTAGGAAATAATTGCATTCCTAGTAATGTTTAGAGGCATGTGAAATCATTTACCCTTTCTGAACTCCTTCTACATATTGTAGTGTGATTCAATGGGTGGCTTTGTGAACTTTCTAGGGTACATGGAATGTAGATGTATTACTCATTTTGTATCCATGCACCCACTTTTGATGCAAACATGATATACAAATGTAGGTTGGATTAATGCAATTTGGCCCTAAAATGTGACTTCAACTTTCTTGCTCAAAAATAACTACCAGTTGTATGACTTTATTGTCAATATTCACGTCCTAACTTTGGACCTAACATGACCGCTTTAGTGTGAAGAAAATCACCACATGTCTTGTTGTTTATTTGAATTAAAACCATAAATATTCTGCTCAAATTCATTAAATTTCTTTATTCAAACCTTGTAAAACAGTGGTGTCCTTCCTATTATACATAATTTTTCATCTCATAATGAGGAAAAACATTTACCTTTAAGTTAGTCTCGATGTCAATAATGAGATATTGAAGGATGAGACAAAAACCTCCAAGGGTCCATTTATCAATACCCCACCCTTCAAGCCCCTAATGAAGTTTCCAAAAAAAGTTTACTTGGCAACATAGAGTTTGGTGGAGTTGCTTTTGATACCAAACCTTTTGATATGACAAGCCCCTTGTATATAGACATGAGGAGTGCCCCCAACGTGCAAAATATTATGCCCAAAATTTCAGCCTACCCATCCCGTTGCTTATATCTAACTTCCTATGTCCTGAAAAATGTACAATGATCCTGTAAATCCTATGCACTTTGTGGGATCTCCTAGTAATTCATTGAGACAACAAAACTCCGTGTCAAATATGAAATCTAACACTTGTAGGAAAAACAATTACACACAATTGTCAAATATGAAATCTAACATTTGTAAGAAAAAACAATTACACACAATTGTGCACAAGATAATTTAATAAGATCTTGAAACAAGACAAAGAAGATAAAACTACAACCTGACACTAACTAGCAAGATAAATCTAATTGTAGAAGTTGAGTTCATCATGATCATGTAATGAACATGTTGTCAGAAAGCTTAAATCATTTGATGTTCATAATGGGGGAAAAAAATGTATTCAACCTTGACTTGTTTGAGCTCATTGCATGCTTCTACTACAACTTTCCTAATTTCCACACACATTGCATCATGCACATTGATAACATTTGTCTCTCGTGATAGTGGTTCTATTGAATTCAAGGACCATCTTCCAACACATGCACTCTAAGCTCTTGATCTTTTATGTGATCATCTATGTATTGAACAAAAAAAGGACCACAATACCAACAAGGCAATCTTACAAGAATCAACTTTTAGCATCGCATTTCACATAGAGAATATTTTGAGCTTTTGAATTAAAGTTAGAACAAACACCAACCTTCTTCACTACATCATCATCAATAAATGTTATGTGACTATGAATTTATTCACCATAATTGTACTAATTGGATTTTAAAATTATTAAAAAAATTGCAAAAAAAAAATTGTTTGATACACATGTTTACATCTTGCATTATGCATTACACCATATATATATATAATCAAAGAAAAATCAAATGCAAATGAAATCATTATTTTTAATTGTGAGATTCTTGAATTGACATCAAATAACCTTCGATTAATCTAAAGTTTTTTTCCCTAATCACGGGGCTTTAGTTTTTAATTGATTAATTTGTTTGTATTGTTGTTGCCTTTTATGTTATAAAAATTTATTATTGCCCTAGGATAGTAGACATGCATGTATGATTTTAACTTTTACCAAGTATGTTCAGGGCAAACACAACTAGTTAATGTGAATGGCAAGGCCACAACCTAACACACCCCTTGTTTTTATAGGTTACGACAATTCAACTTTAGACAAACCTTATAATATGATAAATTGTGTTAATCTTAATTAGTGACAAGGGTTATAGTTTAATGTGATTCATATTAAATTAATTCATGGGTGCACTCACAACTTTTTTCTTTTGGTAAGGAGTCATATTGTTTAGCCCATCTTCAATTGTTTTTGGAACATTGGGCACTCCCCAATAGCTGCACCCCTTTGGACCCTCAATTGCAATATAAAAGCAAATGTGCTCCCTTGTGGACCTACCCTTTGCAAACCATATGGGATAAATCTGAAGTGCTATGGAGAACAACTTGGGAACTTGAGAAGCCTTTTGCGAACCTGACATTGGGAACAAGGGGGGGAAAAAAAATTTCTCTTCATTGGGCATCCAAAAAAAAAATTTGATTGTTTTTCTTCCCAATTTTCTCTTCCACTAATAGTCCACTCCATAAGCATGCAGACCTATTTAAACAAAATTATTAATTTTAGTTGCATGAGTACCCATTTAAACAAACTAATTAATTTTAGTTGCATGAGTACCCATCTAAACAAAATTATTAATTTTAGTTGCATGAGTACCTATTTAAACAAAATTATTAATTTTAGTTGCATGAGTAACTATTTAAACAAAACCATTAATTTTAATTGCATGAGTAACTATTTAAACAAGTCATTTGGTGATTTTAGTTGGGTGCATTGTAAACACTACCAGACCTGATCTTAAATTTGGACCAAGTTTTATAAATCCCAACAAATCGTTCTCAAAATCACACTGGAGGTTCTATCAAACCCTAAAAAACTAAAAACTTCAGTTCCTTATAGAAATCGAGAACTTGACAACATTGCTGTAAACATGTAAACCTTTTCTTCCTATCAACAAATTGCAAGAACTCTTCTCGCGCTTACAAGGAATGACATGAGCAAGGCACGCACAGCTGATGATCACAGAGTGCAACTGTGAAGGCTAAATTTTTCCAGCTCTTACACTGTGAAACTCAATTACACCTATCCCTACCAAAATCAATCACACTTCAGCTGGCACATGACCCTCATGGGCTACCCTGCAGATGCAAGCATGCAGAGTGCTTCAAAACTGAGGAGAGAGCTGTGACTTTTGTCCAAGCAAATGACGGGCTTTGGGAGTATGAGAGAGCAAAAGACCAATAGCAAAGAAATTCAACATGGTGACAAAACTGTCAAGAGTGCATGCACAGTAGTAGCAGCCAGTGTTTGCTGACATCTCTCCGAGTCAGTAGTACACACAACATGAATTGCGAGCAGGTTGAGATCATGACAGTCTCCAGACATCAACACAGATAGTTCTTCCTTCCTCTGCGCCTGCCCATAATTTCATTTGTTGCTCAAGTCTGCCAGAAGTTTTTCTCTCAATGCTCAGAAAGCTGAATCTAAGAAATGACTGAACATGCAGGAAATGTGCAAGGAAGATCTGTACAAGGAAAGATCTGAGCTGAGCATTACTAACAAGCAGTCATCATCCTCCCCCACATTAAATCCAGTTGTGTTTCTTCCTGGCTATGAGTGGGGAGTGAACCAAGTTTTCCAAAGAGCATATCCTTTGTGTGGCTGGCAGCCACTTAACACTTCTGCGTTCTTCCCTTGCTGAAGAAGATTGTGTAGACAGGTGCAGATTCCCGCATTCTGTGGGCCCTTTGGTAAACTTTTATTTCCACCACAGCCAAAATCTGGGAGTAGCAGTGATGCAACCCATACTCAGAATATGGGGGACTTCAAGTTCTCTTCAATGCCAATTCTTCATTCAGGCATGCAACATTGCCCAAAAACCTTCATGGAAAATCTCAGCTTCAGGTGTATGCCAACAGCTTGCAACAATTTGTAATCTCAGCTTCAGGTATGTGCCAATAGCTCGCAACAACTGCATAAAAACATCACAAACAGCATGTCCCAGTTAGGTCTCAGTTTTTCTACATGTTGCAGCAATGCTTACAAATAACTTCATAAATCACCACCAGTCTCAGGGACCTGCACTAAGCTGCACGTGAAAGGCAGAGAGACTGATAGTCATCCTTTTCTTGCACTCCCATCAATTTGAGTCTCTGCAACTTCATCTAAAGCACTCTCTATTGCCGTGTGCCCAGGCATAATTGGAATCTACACTGCAGTTGTGAATGATAAGCCAACTGCAATTGGTGACATAAAAAGTAATCATAACCTTCTTGACAACACATGTGTCATGTAGATTGTAGAATCAAATGCCAGGAGCCTGGAGGAGAAAAGGGGGGCAATTCCATACCAGAGAGTGAGCTGCGCAGAATCCCAATCTAATTGATTGCATTATGAGAGGTATCTGATATTGGGACACTGCAAAAAAGGCACACATCCCAATTCAAGGGTAAGCACCACTGATGCATCTGGAATTGCCAGAACAACATATCACCTCAGCACCTGTGAATGACTAGATGCTGGATCTGAAGATATGAGGAACAAGCAAAAGAAACCCATGACTATTTTGATTCAGCACTAAAGAAACAGTTCCATCTCAAGTCAAATGTGTCAAGCTGAACAGAGATTCTGCAACACATTGCACCTTCCCAGCTGACTTTGACAGTTGGAGAGGCTGGTCACCTTCATCATCCACCAAAGATTCAACCAGAAGAACCAACTGTTGAATGTTGATCTCCCTTAAGGTTTCTCTAAAACCAAATATCCTAGAGTGCCATTTATTGTACAATTGCATCAGGAGACAACACTTGAAGACCACTGATCATAGCTGCTGAGAGAATTTTGAAGAGAGATCATCAGTATGAAACTTATGTAGCCTCAGAGACATTACCTGTCATCGTCAACAGAAACAACTGATTTGTCAACCCATTGACAAAAGATGCGGTGACGTTGACTCTGCTTTCTCTCAAACAGAGCAAGGTCAGATTCAGAACGTCGTCGTCTATTCCTGCGAACAAAGAGATCCTCGGTATCCAGCACATATGAAACCTTATATGTCTTGCAAGAGATTTTGTATTCCAAGCCATTCACAACACAAGCATTCTCCATCACATTCCTGTCTGCATCATCACTGTGGTTCTTCCCTGCTGCTGCATACTTCTTGTTTCGAATCAGGAAGACAGGATGCTTGGTGTCTCTCGCAGTTGTTGTTGGCACTGACAGTAAGAAATCGTCTAAGTAGTTCTGGAAAGACCACTCCAAAGAGTTGGCCGGAACTTCCAACTTCTCCATGAGCTGAATGAGCAACTCTGCAGGCTTGGATGTGGAAACAATTCTATATATGCTCTCATCGTGTAGCAAGACAGAGACATTGGCATGGTATACCTCATCAGTATAATTCTCTGCTGCCTTCTCATATGCATAAAGAGACAGAAGTTTAGCAGCCATGTCATCTGATGCAACTACTTGGAGCTGTTTCACAAGCTTGAAGATCAGCTTGTCAAGGGTGAACAAGACATAGGACTGAGTGCCAACAAGGGCTCGGCATTCCTCCTCAAACTTTGCATTGTCTATGGACCCATCCAGCAGGCTATAGAGAATCGCCATAAACCTCGAGTATGAGCTTGGTGGAGGTGCATCCTTTGTCAACCTCCACTTCTCTTCTGAAGCCATTGCATGAGTTTTAGCTAACAAAATCCGTTCATATAATGTCTGATGGAGCCTAAAGAGCACATAGAACAAGTCATTGCCATAGAAAACTTGTTCATATGCTCTGTTGCAAGAAGCACTCGAAAATGCTTCCGGTGATGATGTCACATATTCAGCAAGTGGCCTGCAGTTTGAGAATGAGCGGTCAGGTGAGGCCAGAGATGATTGACCATCACCTTCTCCATCATCAGCATCTGCCACGTCTTCTGCTTGGCCCTCACTTTCTGCTTTTTTGCCCTCCTCCTGCTCATCCTCCTCCTCCTCATGCTCTGACAGCTCTTCTCCTGACTCGCTCTCAAAGCCATCTTCCCCAGTTTCTGATAAATTGTCACTATTTCCACTGGACTTGTGACCGCTATGCTCTTCCCCTTCATCATCCTCCCCTGCATCATGCCGCCGTTTGAGTCCTCCAGCAGCATCTGCATCTTCATTATCATGCTCAAAATTTTCTATGTCATTGTCTTCAGAAGCCACCCGGCCTACTTGGTAAGATCTTGACCCGCCTGCAAGACTAGCCTTGTTTCTGTCCTCCAGTTCTGGCAAGGAGGATAGCTCCCCATCTTCCCTCTCTGCCTGTTCAAAACCCTCACTCATCTCTACATCTTTCATTGCAGGACCGACCTCCAGCTTCAACCTTGAAGCCTGCAACTCTTCTTCCCCAGCATCAGCTTCTTGAGCACCAGTTTCTGCAGCACCTTGTGTAATAACTGCACCACCTTCTGCACTGATTTGATGCGGCTCTAGCTCTCCACCAAGGATTCCACCTCTTGGTTGCAGAGATGCTCTGACTTCAACCCCACTTGAAATTGTAGTTGCATTGCCGCTGTACCTCATGTTTTCTGTTGGTGGCTTCATGTTCTGCAATTTCTCTAATCCTGGAGGGCCCTCAAATTCAAGACTTGCAGCAGGTTCAGGTTTCTCATTCTTGTGTGCTCCACCAGTATCCATGTGAACAACCTGTGTGTTTGCTGCAGCAGGGTCTTCAATTGCTCCTGCCCCCTCAGGAACCTCTGCCACTAGATTACTTGTAGCCGTAGCACCTTCTTCCGTCACACCAGCATTTGTAGCCAAAACATCAGTTTCTGACCCTTCAGCATCAGCACCAGCACTGCTAATGATTGAACTAGAGCCACTGCCTGTCAGTTGCAGAGCTCCCACATTCAAATCCTCCTGAATGTCATCCATGCACCCGTGAAGCCGGGGAGGTACACCTAGCATGGGTTCAAGGAATGTTGTCCAGATCCGCAATATCTTCTCTGCTTGCTCTCTTGTTGTGCAAGCTTCCTCACACAAGTACTCAATAATCTGATACAAATCCTGATACACCGTCAGATCTGTATACTCAAACCGCAAGTCTGGAAGCAGTGGCCTACGATTCCCAGCAGCAGAAGCAAGCAATGAATCATCTTCACTTCTTTTCTTCTCATTCAGTTCCTTGATCTCTGCAACCAAACCCTTGCTACTAAGACTCCGTTTGTCTTGCTGTTGGAAGTAGAAACTGCGGTGATCCAGAGCCTTGTACGAATTCTTGCTGTACACTTCAGCCCAAACCTTATTCATTTCCACTTTGCCATTCATCCACTCTTCCAGCTTCTGTCGGAGGCGACTGTAAATGACAGGTATGGCATGAACTGTGTTCTTCTGTAGTAGTTCAATCATGTCCACACCATGATCCCCATAAATGCGTTCAATGCTCCTCAAATGGATGGCTGAGAGTTCCTCGATAAGAGGAGACTCTCGCTTCACTGCATCCGAAGACTTCTTCTCAATAGATTCACCAATAAGGTTTGCAGTGCTCAGGGTCGTCTCTAACAGCATATCCAGTTCATAGCGATCATCTTCACAACGGAACAAGCTTTCTTCGTACGGATTCTTGCGCATGTGCTTGAAGGAGTAGTCCTCACTGCCGGAAGTAACAGACACCCAGCTGTCATTCAGCACAGAATCAGCCAAAGTGTTGCGGTGGCTGGATAAAGGTCTGCGATAATGCTTTGGAAGCAGTCGATAGCTGGGAGTACATTGCTCACAGTTTGACAGATCAAGCTCTGACAGGGGCTTGTTGATGTACTTGTCCTTGGTTGGTACTGCAGAAACCTTATGCAGCACTTCCTTGCTAGGTTTGTTGAAGTGTCGGACCCTGTCTTTGTCTCGCTGCTGCTGCTGCAGCCGCTCCCCATCTCGTTCTCTCTCCTTTTCCTTGTCCCATTCCTTGTCTTTCTCCCTGTCTCGTTCTCTGTCTTTCTCAACCTTTGGCTTCAGTCCTGGTTCTTCTGCAAACTCTCCCGAATTCCGGTTATGGAACACACCTGTCAGATTTCCACCTCCTCCTCCTCCTCCTCCTTCCAGATTTTCACAAGTAATAAGAAATTCATTGAAGCCTTCCATGAGGTCTGTATGTTTCCCCAGAAGATCACCCACCACTCTCTGCAGCTCTGCACGGCTGATGATTTCCTGGTTGAAGATGTTGAGACACTTGAGGAACTCTTGGTAGGTCTCACGATTGCGCAACCTTGACTTCACCTTTTCAACAAAAGCAGGCAAGCTGGAGCCACCCTTCCCAAGCTCATCCAATGAGGCCAAAGCAACTCCTGGCTGCCTGGCATAAGGAGGAGCTGCTGCTGCTTCCCCTGCTTCCTCTGCCTTTGATTGACTGCGAATGCGCTCATCTGCCCGCCGAGCAGACTGTCGCTTCTGAGGGAATCTGTGCATGGCATCCAGCTCCATCTCCTTCTTCTCCACATGGCTGTTCACCTCATTCCGTTCCACCCGCACAGGCCTGCTGCGCTCCACTTCCTCCTTCTTGTCCCTTTCTTTCTCCCCCTTCTTGCGCTCCTTGTCAATCCTAATTCCAGGAGCAGTAGTAGTCCCATGTCGGTCCAACCCTCGATCTGAGGAGGCAAACTTCTCTGTCTTGTGAACCACGACTCTGTCCACATTAGGGTTCCTCGCTGCACCAGAGGCAACAGGTCTGTCCTCCTGCTTCGGTTTCACAGGAAGCGACGACCTAGCAAGAGGAGGAGCATGATGCTGATGTCCGCTCACCTTGGACACCCCCGCAGCAGAGCCCGTCGAGTCTGGAAGGAAACAAGTGAATTCCTTGAGCAAGTCGGGATGCTTCTGGAACAGAACAGCCACCTCGTGGTACACCTCGTTGATGCTCTTGTTCCCCTTCCTGTACATGTTGAGGATCTCCAAGAAGGCCTTGTAAACATGCTCATCATTCTGAAACCTGGCCTTGATCTTGTTCAC
>Ga0116227_10000710_pt1 | contig 67629 bp, 50 predicted proteins | sample S1TSphgellanicum_FD_89693 | JGI IMG/M metagenome (GOLD analysis project Ga0116227, IMG submission 89693) | Host-associated microbial communities from peat moss isolated from Minnesota, USA - S1T2_Fb - Sphagnum magellanicum MG | ecosystem: Host-associated > Plants > Peat moss > Unclassified...
CCCCCTCAGACCTGAGCTGGGAAAATCATGGCATGGTTTGAGTAGAAATCAAGGTGTTATAAAAAAACATGATGAATAGTACCAAATGTCGACGAGAACTTGAGTGAGCTTCGGCTTGAGGCAGAATAGATGGTATCCACCATTATAATTGTCGCAAAACAACATCTAATCAACATCATCTGTCCTCTAACATACCTGACATGGATAATCAAGTGGAGGAATTTAAGTCAACATGATGATGGTAGGATCCAAGTTTAACAGGTGGCAAGGCGCACAGTTTTTGGAGTGATTTTAAATTGTGCGTTCGTCAGCTCTTTACAATTCCAACACATTTAAAAGCCAGATCACATTAATCTTCAAAATAGTGCAATTGAAAGAAATGTCTAAAATATCATTAGGTTGCCGCTCGAGATACACAAAATCACCAACATCAAATTGTCTCACCTTAGGTTTGTAACTACCACCTCGTGCGTGTGCATATTGTAAAGTGTCTCGATGTTGTGCAATGGACAAGTTCTCCATAGCCATGGGCATAACCTTCTTGAATACAACAACCTTTTCTGCGATGACTTTAGCCCAAGTGGTTAGGGAGTCCAAGTCCACAACCTGGTCTATTTGAGCAATAATGGAAAAGGGTGGAATGGGTTGTTTCCCAAAAAGTAGAAAGTAAGGAGAGAAATGAGACAAAGAGGCGTGTTTGGACATCTTGTAACCCATGGCAATGTAAAGTAGGGCCTAGTCCTAATCCTCCTTGTTCCTAGTGAGGCAAATATTTCGAAGTCCCTTCTTGCATGTCTAAACCATCCTCTCTACAAGGCAGCTTGGGGATGATCCTTTAAAGTCCAGCAATGGTCAATGAGAGCATGATCAAGTAGGTTTTAGAATTCTCCTCTAAATTCTGATCCTTGATTAGTAAGGCTCATAGTATAAGCCCCAAACCTACTTAGGACCTATTGTGAAAAGACATGGCTGGTGCTATATGATGACTTGTTCGACAACACAACAAGCTCAACCCACTTTGAAAAATGTTCAATCATAATCATGATGTAGACATTACGCTTGGAGGTCTATGGTAACTTTCCAGTTAAATCACATGACCAGCGATAAAACATGCCCTGAATAGGGAGTGGAAAAAACATAAAATGTCGAGAGGAAAAGGAAGTTTTCACTCTATCACATTGTTCACACCTAGCAATGACTTCTCATATTTGAACATACATATTTTTCCAATGGTAATGAGGAGCGAGAAGGCTATAAATACGTTTAATTCCAAAATGTCCAAGCTCCGAGTGTACCTTCTGAATAAGACCATGCCATTCATGTGGTGGAAAAACCACTTTGTCGCCTTGTGATAAACATCGAATGAGGTGATTGTCCCTCCATGAGTAGCGTTTAGACCGCTTTTGTATGCGATCTTGTTGGCTTGATGTAACTTGGGGAAGGTATTCCCCGTGCTAAAGAAACCTTAAAGTGTCAATGTCTTCCCATATATCCACAATGGGATGCTCAACCAGGTTACATTGTAGTAGTGTAAGATAACTAGATGCATAAGATACATGTATTGTTGGAATATATTCGAAGTCTTGCCTGGCTTCTAAGAAATCTTCAGAGGTAGTGATGGGTTTTCGTGACATGGTATCCGCGTTCTAATGTGTAATACCAGGTCGGTGAATAACCTTGAACTCATACTCTTGAAATATAAGCACCCAAGGAGCTAACTTATTAGTAAACTTGTCGTTGGTCATCAACCATTTGATAGGTTGGTGGTTAGTATACAAAATGAACTTGGTGCCCTAAAGATAGGGCCTAAAATGTATGATGGCCCATACAACAACAAGACATTCCCCCTCGTATGAAAAGTAGTTACTTTAAGCCCTATTATTGTTTCGGGATGCATAGGCGATAACATATTCCTTGCCTTCCTCATTAAGTTGGCCAAGAATATCACTAATACCAAGAGCACTCCAGTTAATGTGTAGAATGAAGACCTTGCTGAAATCAGGTTTTCTTAGAATGGGGAATTCTGAAAGCTTTTCCTTGAATGTGTTGAAAACTTCCTTAGCTTCTTCACTCCATGTCCAAACATCTTTTTTTAACAATGCATAGAGAAGATGAGCAATAATACTAAAGTCTTGGACATAAATCCTGTAATAATTACATAGTTTGATGAAGCTCTTCAAAGTGTGAACATTAATAGGATTGGGCATCTCCAAAATGGCTATTACTTTGGCCCAATGAGCCATAATACCATTTGGCAAAATTTTGTGTCCAAGGTAGACTACTGAGGTGATAGCAAATTCACACTTTTTAAGATGGATCTTCATATTGACTTCGTGGAGTCTCTTGAATAACTCTTCAAGATGAGCTAAGTGTTGTAGGAATCCCTTGCTATGCACTAGGACGTCATCTATGTAGCACTTCAGGAAATTTGCCCCTTCAAAAACCTAGTCCATGACTTGTTGAAAGAAGACAAGTGCATTTTTTAATCCAAAAAACATCACAAGCCATTCCCACAACTTGTTGCTTCCATGGAATGTTGTTTTTTTACGATCCTTCGTAGCAAACACAATCTGGTTGAAGCCTTACTTCAAATCCACAATTGTGAAGATGTTTGAGTCTCCAATGTTATCAAGTAGTTATTCAGGGATGGGCATGGGGTACTTGTCTTTAGGTGTAACCAAGTTCAAAGGCCTATAATCCCCGCACATCCTTTTCTTAGTCCATAATCGAGTTGAATCATTTTTTACTAGCATTATTGTAGCGGTTTTGAAATCAAAACTTGATGGCTGAATAAAACCAGCCTCATGGAGCTTTTTGCATCTTTCATTTACTAGTTCCCATTCATGCTTACTCAACCTATGCCTCCTCCGATAGATGGGTGTCTCATCTGTAAGGTCTATAGAGAACTGCATGGTCTTACACCTATGTAAGTCTTTCATTAAGAATGCGAACACATTTTCATACTTAATTAACAAGTATGTGACATGGTCTCTCTCCTTTTTGGTGAACTAGTTCCCCATAACAAAAGGCTAGTTGGAAACACATGGAATGGAGTTGGAAAGTGTGTTTGAGGAACTTGGTGTATTAGGTTCTCCATTATCTAACTGTGCAAATTCGTAGAAGGTTGTAATTATTTCTCCAAAAGTTGATGTACCTCCAGGTGTATAAGAAACAACTTGAGTCAAATTACATAATACCTCCTCCCCCCCAACACTATCAGTGAAGTGTAGAGTGTTGAAAATAAGGAATTGTACTTGGTCGAAGTGCCATGTAGTCACATCACCAAAACTACAAGCTGATTGAATTAGTGCTAATGTTGTGTACATTTGAAAGAGTACACATGTTACCAACAACCATGTAAGGGAATTCAGGTCCATGCCTCTCCCCAATAGAGCGTTACGTTCCAATCTAGTCACCTTGATGTGACTAGCAGTGCTAGTTTGGAATCCCATAGCCCCTTTTTTTTTTCTAGGCTTGGTTCATCCCAAGTAGTTGAAGCATGATGATACACCAGGCATGGTCCATCTCCTTGAAAGGTGTGTGTTCTTGGGAAGGAGACAAAGGTGGGCCAAACACCTTTTGGTTTTCCTATTTTGTTCATAGGATACCAAGGAGGTTTTTCTTGCCTTGTAACTAGTTGGCAATAGCTCTGATCATCTAATATGTGAGAAACCTATAGGTTGGGGTCTCCGATGGTGTATCTCAGAGCCAATTGCAGAATTGAGAGTGGTGCAGGGTTGGTCCACTAGTTGTGCAGCTAGTGCGCATAGGAATCGCATTGTGTCACATTGAGTATGAGTGACTCTCCAAGGTAATGCTTGACCAATGTGTAGTGTTTTTAGACTTTCTCCCTCTGGTCAAGTTGAGAAAGGGTGTTCTCAATTACATAACCAAGCGTAGGAGAAATGGATTGAACCCAAGTGACCAATTATACCATGTCCGTGAAGAGACTAGATCTTGTGTTAGTCAAACCTTCTCCAAATTTAGCCGTTGAAAATCCTTGACACTCCCACCCTGAAATGATGAGGTCCAAGGGGCCAAATAATTCCATATGTTTCTTCTGAATTAGTTGTATGTCAGAGGGCAAGAAAGTGAAATTGGCCTTCCATGCGATGGTTGTAAACTATTATGGAAATCTTGCTATGAGTTGCATCATTTTCGATGTCGCCATTTGCCTTGCAATAGGATCAATGTTTACGTAGAAATACCTCCGAACCACCATCCCTGATTATAGTAGGGCTTCAAGACTTGTACCAATACCACCAAAGAGTTTTAGTAATGTAATCTCCTCCTTAGGTAGTGTCTAGGTGATTAACTAATGAAGTATTAATTTAATCGGTTCGCCATGGCTTTCCATGTTCTCAAAACTAGATAGAGTTTTGACCAAGGGTTCATGGGCTACTTTGAACCTATGTAAAACCTCTGGTCCGTGTCGAATGTCTGTAGGAACCACCTTCAAGCTTTCAGTAGTTTGGGCATAAGTTGTTTCCTCTTCATCTTCCTTATCCATTCGTGGCTAACTTATTGGATGTAGGAAATGGTGTGTGTTTCTTTGAACATACAATGGTGAGCCATAAGACTATGGTTCCCATGTAAATGAAGGGGTATGTATCTTAGGTGGTGGCCATTAGTTTCCTAATCCACTTGGTAGTACGCATGCTTGAACCAATTGTCAATTATGAAACTTGGTGGAAACAAGGCCTTTTGCCCAATGAGCACATCGTAACTAGTAGCATTAGTGACTAAACATCTGACCTGTAGGCAAAGCTCCTGATCTGTATCGTCATTGAAGTTAAGTGCAATAAACTCTAAGCTCTCCCCAAGTATTTGTTCTATACTCCCACTAGCGGTCCAAATTTGCCACATAGATTTCCATAGTTTGGAGTTGAACATGCCCATCTTTTTGGTGAATTGAATTCCAAAAATCACTAACTGGCACCTATATCAAGAAGTACCATTTTGGGTGTATGTCCTCCCACCTGGATTGTTGACTCAATATTGTTAATAATGACAATTCCAGTGGTGATGGAAGTTCTTTCACTAGGCACCACCTTTGGAAATGAATGAAAGACTTTATGGAGAGAATGGCTATCCATAATGCCTTTGCGGAGTAAAAAATCCATAAGTGAGGTGTTTTTAGCTCCCTTTTGATATGTGAAGGTAGAATCAAAGGTAGGAAAACCAATTAGTTTAATGTTAAAACTAATGACTAAATTACGAACGCCATTTGTAACACGTGAGCCAATCGAATATTTCTTCAAGGTGTTGGATGGGACCCCTGTAGCATGTGGATCAGGGATTGGTAGAGGACCTGATGTAGTGTTCAGGGTATCCTTTAGTATTGCAATTATGTCCTTGGTGTTTAACTTCAAATTTTGAAAACTAAACAACGGTGTATTCACAAGTTTTTGTGCCATTTCACGCATTTGAAGTTGGCACTCCATAAGTTGATGAGTGGAAAATTGTGTGTTTTTCTAATGTACATGTACTCCTAGGACATGAGAATTTGATGCCCTAACAACTTGTGGTGCAGTAGTCTCCTCCCCCTTTACTAATAAGGTGCGTTCTTCTTCTGTGTTGAGAGGATGAAGAGATTGTGGCATGACTCCTCAAGCTCTTCTAGCCCTAGTAATAGGACTTGAACCAGATGCGAGTCCATTAGTTTAAATTACCTGCCTAGTGGTAGAAACTCTGGGTGCCACATTAGCTTTTTGTGCCATGAAGTAGGAAGGGCAATAAGAAGTGGCAAATTCTGGTGTGAGATTAAAATTGTGTGCACTAGAAATAACATACTCCCCAACCATGGCATCATGTGAGAGGCCATAGAACAACTTAAGAGATCCCTCCCATGATCTTAAACCTTATACAGGTTGGGCATGATTAACTGGTTGGGAAGACTTGTTTTTAAGATTAGCAAGTTGGGCTCTCAATGATTTGAATTCATTTTGCATAGTTTGAATTTGAGCAGCATGGGCTTGAAGCACCTCCTTCTTGTCAACATTGTGCTCCTTCTTCTTAGCATTTTTATTAGAATTACCTTTGGTGGGGAAAGTCTGAGTGGAAGGTTGAGGTGCCTTGGCTTTTAGTTGAGGGGCAACAGAAGATGTTAGTAGATTTTGCCATGGTAATCGAAGTTGCTTCCATTCTGGGAACTTGGAAAAACAAATAGCTTCTTGATGTCTCTCTTTCCCATAATAATCACAAAGGATATCCTTGGAAGGAATGTTACACTCACTAGCTTTATGGGCAAGATTGCCATAATAGTTGCAAGTAGGTAGGATGGTGTAGCCGAGTGCACCGCTTTAGCCCTTAAAGAAGAATTTGATGATCTAATTGGCACAATTGGTGAAGGTTAAAGCCTTAAACATGATGCAGGCCTCATAGTATTGGCCTCATAGTGTGCATGAGCCAGTTCCAACTTTTCAGAAATGTTATACACATCCAACAAAGTGTACAAGTTTCCAAATTCTATAAAAACTTGTTGCAAAACCTTTGCACGGAGTGTCGAAGTACTTTCTAGAGAACAAAGATACCGATGGGTGGCTTCCAAGTCTATGATGCTCTAAGTATCCTTTTTAAGTTTGAGAAGCCTCATGTATAGCATTTTGAGGGTTGCATCCTTCTGCAGAGAGAAGGTGGCAAGTTGCACAATTTTTTTAGAACTTTTGACCAAAAATTCTAATTCAAGAACTCAAAAGAATTCCCCCACTTGATCAACAAAAGCTGGTGCATCGTTAATGGGAGGAATGTTTGCGATAACAGTAGTGAGTTGTTGAGGAGAAAGGTTTATTGAAGTAGGTACCGAATTTGGATTATTGGGCATAGTCCCATGAAGTGTAATGGTAGCTTGCAATGCAGCTTGAAAAGCACTGGTGATGGCTATGGCATAAGCTAGATTGGGGATCTGGGTGATGCCCAAAATCCTCGAAGAATGTTGCTTCGTAGGGCACATAACGGGCTAGTTGTTTGAATGCGAATGCCTCGGTGTAATTAGCGCCATACTTGAGTTCCAATTCACAAACCATAGTTGAGAAAGTTGCTCTGAATTCCTTCAAAGAAATGGTACCTAACCTTCCATTAAGCTTTTCAATTCTCCTAAAGGGATTGTTGATTTCCATGGTGTATATGGGTGTAGAGGTCACGGATTGCAACGGAATATACGATGATGGTGTGAAAGTTAGTGTGGCAACAGGCATACCCCACTAATTAACCCCTCGAAATGGATTCTGTTGTACTGTTGATGTAGTGTAACCTGAACCTGAATTCCTAGAAGGAGTTATATTTGATGATGGTGGTGCTATAGATGCTTGATGGTATCGTCGTGAAAATCGATAACTCAAAGAAATCGGTTCAAATGATTCTGTGTTATTTTGTAGTTCATACCTTGGCTCTGGCTGAGTGATAGTGCTCTCATCATCTGAGGACATGGTGTTATCCCATGCCCTAAGATTTTGTAATAATATAGAGCATTAGTTACAAAATTTTAACACAACATACGGTTTGAAGAGTACAGTGCGTTGAAAGGGATGAATGGCAACAGATGGACATAAGTGGATGGACCTATGATGGATGTTTGACAAAAGTTGGGCAAAATGGCGACGAACATAGGACAAAATGGCGATGAACGTTGAATGGAACTATGATAGACGTGAGATGAAATGGATGGACGGTGATTACGCCAACAATGGCACTACAGAATGATCTGCGTCCATGAGCATTGCAATGATGGCGTGCAGAAGAAAAAAGATTTTTTTTTTCTTCTATTTTGTGTTATTATTCTCTTCTTCTTCTTCTAGAGCTGCTATAAAGGCTACTCACTACATGACTATAAGCTCAAAACACACACAGGAGTACACAACCCAAGATGTTAATTTCAAAACCCATGTATAAGGAAGGCAAGTTTACGTGGGGTTGCATCACTTGGTTTAGATCTTGTACTGCAATCAAACCTTGTGTGTGTGTGTGTACACGTGTTCCCAAAACTTAAAGCTGATAGTAAAACAAGCTTTGGAGCTACTCACTTCTTCTTCCTTCCAAAGCTCTGGAACTTAGAACTTCACAACTTGTATCTTGTTTTCGTTGTCCCTTCTCCCTCACTTATGTTGCTGCTAGTTATGGTTGTTGTTGTTCCTGTTGTAACTGTAGTACAAGAGTAGAAAAAGAAAAAGAAATAACAACAACTCAAGAACATAAGAAACCAATAAACAAAAGAAACCCAAGAAACTCAAAGCTAGGAAAAATCTACCACTTTCAACATTAAGTGATAAAGAATGGTTTTTTTTGAATTAAATTGAAAAGAAGGAAAGAAAACGTAGTGTATGTAAATAATGACTGTGTAATAGCTACCGTGAACATCTAGAAATCCAATTTGATTATGGAAGAAACTCTTCTTGAAAAATGAATTCTAGAAAAACTAACAAAAGAAGGGAAGAGTTTGGCCTTTATACAACCATCAACAAGTTAAAACCCTAAACAAACCATAACCCTAAAACACTTAATAACGTACAGTAACCTAAAAACATACATTAATCTTAAGAAAGTACATTAACCCTAAGGCATGATTGGCATGCCCATAACTGACCGTCATGTATGAGGCCATGCATACAGGCATGACACCTAAACAAGGGAAGAAAAAAAGAAAGGACCCAAGTCCAAACAAAAGATCACACTCACCAACACAAAACATACAATGAGGAGTCCTAAGAAAAGAAATCAAGAAACCTAAGACCTAAACCCATCACCAATAGCACAAAACAAGTCATGCAAGGAGATGAACAAAAAAATTTGAAAACACATGAAGCCTATAAGAGGCCTCTCTTGCTGGCATAACTGTTTGTCACAAGCTAGTAAGTTCCAAAACCTTTCATCGATTATGTCATCTTAACACATCGATGAAAGAAGCCATCCACTTGCTGATGTAAACATCCAAATATCTTTTCAGCTAGAGGGATAAAATAAGGTTTTGATATTGAATATTTTTAAAAACTTTGATAATATGAAGTAGGTGTATACATACGATATAAAAATTGGTATAAAACTGATACAAGGTTTGTATTACCTCAAGTCCCTACTAGTCCCCTATTGGGCTCGTGTAGGTATAAGGCTGGTATTGTCTCAGCTCATACCAGACTTGTGGGACCTAGGGTCCTTGCTATCACTACCATATGCCCTGGCCTGTACACGAGACAAACACCGGTAAATTCTGACATTGGGGCCTTGGCTTTGCTTCATGCTTTATGATGGGTAAAGTCCAATGGTGGGGACATTCCCAAAATGTGGGTAAGAACACGGTGATAGCCCCTTATTTTGGGAATGTCCTTGCCCTACTGTTTTAGGTGCATGGAATATAGCCTTAGGGGCTGGGTTTTACTTGAATAAATAAGGGCCTTGTGAGGCGGAGCCAAGCACAAGGGCCCCCACATCTCGTAAAGCCTGGACCCCCTGAAGGTTTTACATGGCATAAAAATTGTCCGAGTGTTTTTTTTATTAGAAAAAAGGGTTTCCTGTGATACCCAGTGTGTAACCCACCAGATACCCGCAGGGTATCAAGGCCTTAAATTGAAGGCACAAAGGGCGCAAAGGGATGAAGGTACGGTACATACGATTGATGTACGAATACGAATGATGTACGCTTTAGATACGAAGGGTCGGGGGTGGGTCCCTGTCGCGAGATAGCGTTTAGGGTTTAGGGCCTCTCCTCTCCTGCCTGCCTGCAGGAGCGTCTTGTTGACTCCAGTACCCCCCATTGCCATCGCACAGACGTCTCTAGTTGCTGTCGCACGCCTTTCTCGTAGTTGACTCTTCGCTGCATGGCTCCTCCTTCTCTGGCCCACCACTTTGTTGTGCTCCCTGAGACTCTTGCCCCCTGACCCACAATCCAATTTCGTCAAATTTCTTCCCCTTCCCTTTCTGACGTACACAGAGGAAAAAGTACTAGAGCTCTCTTCTTTGACGAGATTATGTGAAGGGATCGCAGTCAGGGGTGCTGTGATCCAGTAGGGTCTTTGATCCAAATGCTGGAAGGAGGAGGAGGAGGCAGAGGAGCAAGGGAGGGGGAAGAGGAGGACGAGGCAGAGGAGGGGAGATGAAGCCGTTTCGTGCGTTTCTTCTGCTGAGTTTCCTGGTGGTAGTGGTGTTTATGTTCTCGTATCACCTGAGACAGCCAAGCTACTGGGAGAGCGTGGTCCACTCGCAGGATGCAGTTGCCCAAGTCTCCTCCTCGTCTTCTTCCACGCACTCAATTGGAAACGGCGATCGGACTGGTAATGGTATTTCCTGTCCTGTGCGCACGCACGCACGCACACCCACACACCCTGGTTTGATCTACACTCAGCAGACTTCCAGAATCCCTTTCTTAAGCCGCAGGCCAAGAGCAAAGTTCTTTCGAAATTCTACTTAAGCTCATCAGCCTTCTCCATCATCTTTTCGCTGGATCCCTAAAACCTCATTTCCAAACTCTCAAGCTTCTCGTCTTCTGTTACAGAGAACTTCAATGGACCCTTTTCTTCAGTTGAATTGATGAGGAATTAGGGTTTTCTCAACAAGGGTAGATTAGTGAGGACTGCCACTCACAAATTGTATTAGGGTATAGGATGTCGGGAAGAATGTCTCAAGCTCAGCAGTAGCTTCACCTGATTGAAGAAATCCTGCCACCTGTGAATTGGATTAGGATTTAGAGTTCAGGATCTCAGGAAGAATTGCTCGAGCTCAGCAGCAGCTTCACCTGATTGAAGAAATCCTGCCACCCACAAATTGGATTAGAGTTTAGGGTTCAGGATCTCAGGAAGAATTGCTCAAGCTCAGCAGTAGCTTCACCTGATTGAAGAAATCCTTGAGAAGCCTGAATCATCATCATCATCATCATCATCATCATCATCATCATTAGAGGAAGAATTTGGCAGAGACATCGTCATCATCTTCCAAGTTTCTGACTTGTAGCAATGCACCCACCTTCATTCAAGCGATCTCAATTCCACAATGCACTCGCCTCATTCTTTTTCCACCTGGAACTTAGGAATTTCTCTAATCCAGAATCATCATCATGGAGAGTATGAAATTGGTAGCTTGCTATCATCAATCATCTTCCAAAATTCAAGCAATCTGAATTCAGCAATCCACCTTGTTTTTTTCACCTGAAATTCATGCAGTAGGATTGCAAGAACAAATAGTCTATGGCCGACCCTCTCAACTACTGTTACACATGAAAAAAAATTTCTGTTGTCAATGACACACAGGAGCAGACAATCCATTGCATCATGGTTCATGAATCAGTCATTACATCAAGAGATTGGATATGGGTTTCTGTATGGAAGTTATAGGCTCAAACCTTTGATGATGGGCTGTGTAGCTTCAGAACTCTTCCAACTCCTGAAGCCCATACTACAGTCTCTCTCTCAGACTTATGTTCTGTTTCTTACACTCTGTTATCTTCTTCTACATGTGTGAGAAGTGATTTTGTGGAGAAGGAGTCTTGATGCCTGCTGACATGATGACATTACTGCAGATGCAGATGACTTGGGTCAAACAGGGGGAGGCTCACTACCACAGTCCATAGAAAAGCAGGTTGACATCAGAGGCGTGCAAGATGAGGATAATGTGAAGCAGGAGGAGCAAAATCTGGACAAGACAGCTGCAACCCATGAACAGGTGGAAGCAGCACGTGAGGACAAGGGCATTATCACAGACACAAAGAATCCTACAATTGAGCTTGGACTGCTTGAAGAGGAGGAAGCACTTATTACAGTGGACAATTCTGGCCAGCATTCAAAACCTGGCGAGAATGGAGAGAATCATTTTGATCAATATCCTGTTCTGAAGCAGCCCATATGGAGTGTTCCAGACCCTGGAACTGAAATGCCACCTTTGGATGCATTCATTCTGTCCAAAGCTATGATTGAAGTCCGTGCAGAGAAGAATGTCATTGCAGTCACATTTGCAAACTTTGCGTTTCTGGACTTTGTGCTCAACTGGGTTAAGCACTTAACAGACTACGAAGTCTCCAACATTCTTGTTGGTACATATTCTTACTGGATCAAGCTTTATATGCATGCATGCATGTATGTATGACCATGTGCAGGTTGAACCTTTTTTTATTTTTTGCTGTACAAACTGATGGGTTGCACTTTTCCAGTACTCATCAGGGCAATGTACTGATCAGCAACTACTCTTTGAGTTTCTTTAGGCTGCCAGGAGGAAAGGGATATGAATTGCATGTAAAATAGGTTTCACGAGGTTGCACAATGGTGGAGTTTCTTGTTATTGGAAGAGGAAGAGACTAAGGAGGAGCTTGGGTTGTTGTTGTTGTTGTTGTTGTGAAGGGGCGATGGACTCAAAGCTTCTCGAAGCTCTGTTCTGGAAAGGTGTGCCTGTTTTCGACATGGGGAGTAACATGAGCACAATTGATGTTGGCTGGGGCTCACCCAAGTTCCATCAAATGGGTCGGGAGAAAGTCATTCTTGTGAACGCCTTCCTGTCATTTGGATACGAGCTCCTCATCTGTGACGCTGACATGATTTTTTTTCAGGCACGTGATATATGATATACATATCTAGGTGATGAAAAACATTGTCTTCAAGTGATCAGAAACAAACAGAATGAAAACAGATTGTTGTCTCAAAGATGAGAGGGATTTTCTTTTTAAAGGGACAATGGTTTCTAATTTGCATCTCCATCATTGCAACAGAATCCATTGCCCTATTTTGAGCGGTATCAATCTGCTGATGTCTTGACTTCCAGTGATGAGGTGGTGAACTCAGTGGATGATGACAGATTGGAAATCTGGGATCGCTGTAAGCATGCCATCATCAGCCATAAAAATTGTTTGTAGCCTGATAGTGCTTTGATTTAGGTTCTTTAAGCTCTTTTGTGCATTAACTCTCAATGCCAGTCCCAACAGTGCAAGTCTTGAGTTTGACCGAAATCAAGGTCTTTAGGTCTGCCAATCTGAACATCATTCTCTTGTGGAGTCTGCAGCAGGAGCAGCCTACAACATAGGCATACTGTACTGGCGCTCGACAGGCAGATCAAGAAGCTTTGCAAAGGAATGGTTGATGCTGCTCTTAGAAAATGATGAGATTTGGGATCAGAATGGGTTTGATGATCTTCTACGTGAGAAGATGGGACCTAGTGTTGACAACACAAGTGGCCTGTTTTATGCACACCATGGCGAGTTGAAACTTGGCATTCTTCCTGTCAGTCTTTTCTGCAGTGGCCATACCTTCTTTATACAGGTAAACTGTTTCATCTAATCTCTCTCAATAAAATTGTTTTTCAGACATTGAATTTGTCTGTCCAACTTTGAGGTTGTACTTCACAGAAGGAAGATCCAATGTGTTTCTCAGTGATAATGATGATCATTGTGCCCATGTGGAAAGTGCAGGAATTGTACAAGAAGCTCAACTTGCTACCATATGCAGTCCATGCCACTTTTCAGTTTGGAGGCACAGAAGGCAAACGCCATCGTCTACGTGAAGCCAAACATTTTTATGACCCACCTGAGTACTACAACACGCCAGGTACATTTTTTTTGTTCGCATGTACATCCTCCTTTCAGACACATTTTGTGAGATGTTTGATACTTCTTGGGTAGGTCCTTTCTTTTCATTTAAAAACTCTTGGATTCATTATGTTACATCTGATAAGGTCACATCCTAAATGTGGATTCACTTCTTTGATTCATTTGATTTTGTTTTGAACTGTTGTGATTTAATAGGTGGCTACATAATATTCAACTCATCAATTCCTGAGGCGCTCCTGAATGGCGGATTGCACACTGTAGAGAGCCACTTCAATTTGGTAAATTATCAGGTAGTGGAGTCATATGTACTTTTAATTGGAATCATGGGTTTCTTTCATTGCATTTGGGTATTCTTGAAGTTGGAATTTCATAATTTATAACAGCATCCTTTGTGCATTGGCTTGTTTTTTTCCTGAAATTATTGTGACGCGTCCTAACAAAACTCCACTTGCTATGCATCATGTGGTAAATTTTGCAGTTAGTACAGATTCGTACTGCATTCAGCATTGCATCAATTTTGAACCGCACGTTGGTAAGCACATCAACATACACATGACAATTTATAATGTCCATGTACTGAAATGTTTTTGTCCTGCTAGGGACTGCAGCACTTGGAAGTTTTTCAAATGCAAACTGATATGGAAGTCATTGTTTTGCAGATTATGCCATCTCTGTGGTGCAGATTTGACCGCATGTGGTATGGTCACAATGGCAAACTGGATGGCACCAAGACCCATCAGCCATTTTTGTGTCCTCTTGACCATGTTTTTGATGTACAAATCTTTCTTATTCCCTGAGTAGTGATTGCAATATTAGATATTCTCCTCTCAAATCTCTCGACACACTTTTAGACAACTTGATATGAAGATGCTTGATATGTTTAGGTGTAAGTGGCGAGATTTATGTTGGGCTTACAGGCCTTGCAATATGTCCAAGTTCTGATCTGATTTGAGTTCATTGCAGATTGATCAGATGTTAGCAGAATTAGACAACTTGGAGTTTGGACCAGGTATTGGCTTCCGGGAGTATTCCTTTCTCGAGAATCCTCTTGTGACTCATGAGGTAAGTCTTGGAGTCTTGGGCTGCAAAATATTTTCATTCTTCCCATTGCTGCCAGTTTGTGAAGGAAACTTAGTACATTGGTTAATGTCTGATATTCACCACCACCCACTGTTCATGCTCACTTAAAAGTTGACCAAAATGTGCTCAACCATCATGGCTGTTTCCCATCACAAGATGCGTCTTCCCTTTCATATTTGCAGGTGAAGACATCATTGTTGAAGGTTGAGTTGTGCAATGAACACTCTAATGGGTGTAGTAGGCAAGCGATGAGTCCTTCATCAGGGTTTCTCAAACTTCCAAAGAATAGTACAGAGGACCAGGCAAGCACTTACTTCCTACACATCCCTTATTTCTGATGAGGAACCTCAATCAAATCCTGGGTTGCCCATACAACCTGGGATTATCTAGCTCTCCATAAATTAGGACGTGCGCACATTTGAGGAGGGAATTTTGGATTGCCTTTTCATAAGAGGAAAAGTATGACATTTTATGTGGTATGTGCTGTGTGCAGCTCATAACAACATTTGATGCTTACAAAGATTACAAAATACTTCAATTTTCTACTGCAGAGGATGCATTTGGAGGCTTTTCGGATGTTGTATGCTACCTCTAACTCACACAGAATCTATTGAGAAAGTTAGTTCACTGTTTGAGAATAGTACAGCATGTTTCTCTCAGAAAATGATGTTGGTGATCAACAGTTGTGACTTCTTGTTGCTGATCAATTGTAGGCTGATAGATTAGTTCACAGGTGACACAGTGTTCATCACCATGTGCAGGTGCAAGAAGCAAAATTCAAACAAAGAATCAAGATGTATACAGGGATATGGTGCTGTGTGTTGGATAAAACCCCAGGTCATATTTATTATGACATTTACTGGGATCTTAAACCCAATTGGAAACCGCTCCCTCCTGCTACACCTGAAGATGACCATAAACCCCAGTAACTTATGTATAAGTACAAAACCCAAGCATGACCTAGATTTTTGCGGTTCAAAAGAAACCCCAATTTTGGAAACAATCTACACACCCAGATGAGTATCATTTGGATTACTTCACAATGGTTGGGATCTTTCTTGTTAAGGAACCACAATGATAAGAGTTTATCAGCTCCAGTTTCATCACAAGCATCTGGAGTTGCAGAGACTTTCTCACACCGGAATGGATGTGACAAAATGCATCGATTGCAGCAGCAGGTGCCATGGGTGTCAATTGTATTGTAATGCACAATTCTGCTATGGAAAACGTACATATGAAGTGGTGCAGGCATTACCATGTCTCTCACCTTTCATGCTGATCAAAACCCCTTTCACTGTATGGAAGGTAATGCAACTCACCAATTGTGCTTGAAAAGCCATCTATCCTCCCAAGTCCTAAACTTTGTTTTCTGAGGAGATATCATGGCTCAAGATTGTAAATGAAAATACAGATAGCTAATCTGGTAACACAGCCACTTGAAATTGGGTTTATGAGAGTTTGATTTTCCACAAATATAATGATTTTGTTGTTGTTTTTTAGCATTGTTGAAGAAGAGAGATTTAGAACATTAGCAATGGGCTGAGTAGTGATGATAGATTAAGAGTTTCACTTTTTGAGTGCCAATGAAGAAGTCCTTGTAATTGTTTGTATAGTGCTAGCTTCTTGGCATGCATCTAGCATTCATTTTGTATGATTGTGTTAGCTATTCAAGACATGGCACAGAGATTGCTAGGAAGTCAAATGGTTGTTCCCATCAGTGTTGTTGAGATTTCTCAACATGCATCTACTAGCATTGTTTTTATGATGACCCACCATTACAGAAAGCTCCTCACATTGATATAAACAAGATTCTTTGATCTTGATGCCTCTTAAACAAGACCAAAGCAGTTACAAGAAACAAGTGCTTCATCTTCAAAGCACAGATGAAGTGCACAAACCATGCAAAAGCTGACATTGCAAATGGCAACTTTGCCTTTTCTTAAAACATTTTAGGGATATTGTCTAAAGTGCCAACACCCTCCAAGCTTATAATTTACTAGTTTTACCACGTTTCACAATTTACACTAACTTGATGCAAATTTTAAATAGGTGATTTATTTGATTCAAAAATTGCATCAAAAGCTTCAAGAATTTAGATTTGTGCAAAGGAGACCCCACTTCTCTACATAATAAAAGTTATCAAGTAGCTCTCTTCATTTAATCAAATCTACATTGTAGACTCATCATGTGTCTAATGTCAACCATAGAAGAAGTTTTTAGTTTGCTCTGAACATTATGATGGGACCTCCTTACAATTGGACTCCACCATACTAAGCATATTCATTCATGATCGTCAAGGTTGTGAATTGAGTATGTGAAACAATGACCACTACTTACTTACTAGATGCAAACAATTAGGGTTGATTCCATTTTTCAAGTAGCCAAAACAAAAGGATATGCTAGTCTAGTGGTGAATTGAACCCACAAGTAGTTGCAAGGTAACCATGTGAATCCCAAACATGTGGACTATGGCTTGATGATGGGGAGTCCCCTAAATTTGTTAATAGACACAAATTTAATTCATTGTTGCTTCTAAGTTTTATAGCATAACCTTGTCAAGCCCAAAGATTCAAAACCTTACCATTAAGTCATGGATTACAAGGCCCTTAGCTATGGAATACAATTTGGAAATCCAAACATCTACTCCACACCTTAAACAACTACCACACATTGAGTTCACACCTTGGTGTGAAACTCTAAACTACAATACAATGGAAACTTCTTTCCAAGAGTGACTAGTAGAACTTCCAACCAACAAAGAAGACTTCAAGCTAATCCCCGTATAGAGGACCCCACTTCCACATAAGACTCTTTATCCCTTCTACATATGACATAACCAATTCAAATAAGGAACATGTGCATGACCTTTATATAACCTCTTGGATCCACCATGGGGATAAAAAGAAATTCAACCTTCACACACAAGGTGTTTTTTTATTTTTATAAAAATGACAAAGCTATACAAGAGATATACCATAAACAAGGCACAAAACTCAACATCAAATGGAATTTCCTTTTATCAAGCCATTTGCTCACAATCATAAAGTAGCTATGAGGTGTGAAGTTTTTTTTAACATGATGCTATATAATTTTTCAAGTCAAGACATGTGCATATTTTGCCCCTCACATTATATACTATTTTTAATACAAGAAAAGGCCACTCCCTTGCAAGAATGAGTGACATATGATTGCAATTTCCAACTCACATGTTTTCTTTGTGTGTGTGTGTGTGTGTGTTTTAAGACACAGATCTGGCAGAACTGACCAGGTGGTGGAGATTCTTCTTTTTGTCCTCTTTTAATAATATTATTATGTCCTATCTTTGAAGAAGAGCATTTTTTTGGAACCACCCTTTATGCCCATTTGGAATGAGGAATAATTGGCCACAGCAAACCAGCACCCACCAAAAGCACCGTGTGTGTAGGATGGATGATATGTGGAAAGAAAACATTTTTTCATTGTATTCTTGTCCCATAGCTAACCACAGTAGTGAGCTATGCATTAACCATCCACATACCTAGGAATTACCAAATGTCTTATCAACTTACATTTCCTTTACCTACTTACATTGTACACCATTTATATTTCCCTTCTTAGAGCATCTCCAGCAGTGCGCAGCATGCTACTGTGCATACAAAATTTCACATCCAAGTTTAGTTATTTATTTTCTTGCAACCCCACCCATGAAACTGAAACTAAGATAACAAATAGGTAGTGAACTACCACCTGGAGCAATCATTATGATGGACCAATTAGAAACACTGGGCAACAGTCAGATCATATTTGTTGCACTTTGTTTTCTTTTGCAAGTGCACAGCATTGCTGCGCCTTTTACCCAGAACAGCAAACTGTGCAATTATGCTAAGCCAAAAAACCATTTTCCTGAGCCAAACCGGCATATATTGACATTTCTTCATCCAATTGTCATGTGCACATACTACGCACCTCTAGAGATGCTCTTACCTACTCTTATCTGGAACAGCAAAGTGTGCAATTGTGCCAAGCCAAAACCATTTTCCTGAGCCAAACCGGCATATATTGACATTTCTTCATTCAATTGTCATGTGCACATACTGAGCACCTCTGGAGATGCTCTTACCTACTTTTATCTGGAAGAGCAAACTGTGCAATTACGCTAAGCCAAAACCATTTTCCTGAGCCAAACCGGCATATAATATTGACATTTCTTCATTCAATTGTCATGTGCACATACTGAGCACCGCTGGAGATGCTCTTATCGACTTACCTATATAGATGATACTTATCCACTTACAGAAGGTGTTATGAACTATAGGTCAACCAAGGTTCATCCACAACTGCAGGTTTTCCAATGGATGAAGGATGATTCTAATGGGTCCAAATTCCATCAATTGTCGAACAGTTTGTCATCCAGACATAGCTTTACTTACGGCCATGTGCTTTCCACCTTACAACTTACAACACTTGTCTGAATTTCAGCATGGGGGGAAAAAAATTTAGTACAAGAAATTTCAATTTCAAAACACTGGAGTCATTCACTCCTATTTGATTGCTCTGGGCTCCTACTGGGCCCACTGATAATTGGCAGTTTTTTTGTCAAAATATTTTAATTATTTCAAAAATTAAGTCTGGAGTCTGGACTCCAAAAGCCCCCAATTTGAGTACCTATTTTTGAATTTTGACCCATAAGAAAAAAAAAAAAGTGAATAATGCCCAGCAATTAATCATTTTTGTATCTGTAGTGGTAACCAAATGGCAGGGACTGTGTGATTTCACTCCCATTTAGGTTGTTGGGGTTGGTGATTTTTTTTCTGACAAATTTTTTCTCTTTTTTGACAATTTGTTTTTTGGGAAAAATGAAGTGTAATTTGATCTTTTTTCTTCTTTTTTTTCATAAAAAAATTTTAGGTGGAAATTTTCATAAATTTTTTGATCTCACAAAATTGAAAAAAATTAAAATTGGGTTGGAATTTCTTTGTAATGAAGTTTACTTTTATTATCTATCATAAGCTTTGCTTATAAGACCTTTTTTTTTTCCCAAGCTGGGACATGCAACTATTTTTTATCTTTTTTGTTTGTTTCTTTAAACTTCTCACATCTCCTATCAATTAGACAAGGTGCCTCTGAAGTTCTAATTTATTTTATTTTTGGAACGAGCGAATTTAATTAGCCTATCACTCAAAAGAAATGAAACTATGGAGGCTACATGTTGTTATGGATTTGCTGCATTAGAAAAGCATCATATATATATATATATATATATAAATTTTTTTCCAATTGTCTTTGCAATTCAGTGTTCTTTTAATAATAATAAAAAGTGTGCATGAAATTTTTCCTCCAAAATTATTTTTTTCTCTCGAAAATATGGTGAAATTTTCTTTTAGACCATAGAATTTGAGACAGAATATTTCTTCTTTATGAACTTTAGGAACCCACTTAGCATTAGGGTTTAGTGTTCACCTAAACCCTAAACCCTAAACCCACCTAGCCTAGAAAGAAAGAGAATTTTCTTGATGACTTGGGATAGAGCATATCCATGGGCAGCAGTATAACGACACATGTACATAGTATTGTAGATGAAATACAGCTGCTTTAAATTCCCTAGTGTGAAACGGACTTTGAAAGTGTGAACAGGATACAATGGTCTCCAAAAAGTGCCAGTTCCAAAGGCCATTTTTGTTTTTAATTGGCCAAAAGTGTTGCCTAGGTGGCATTTGATTCCATAGCATCATACCTTGGGTAGCTTCCACACTTTGAAAGGTATCTGTCAAATAATTAACTAATTTTAAAATAAAATTTTCATTTCAACAAATAGAATAAACTTTTCCTTTTGAATATTTTTCTTCACAATTTTTTAAAAAAAATTATGGAAAATATTTTTTTGAAAATTTCCAACATTTTTGAAAATAATATAATAATTAGTGTAATCGAAGCTGCCAAGGTAAGTAGTAAGTAGTAAGGTTAATCTTTTAGTTTTTTTGTGTTCAAATTGTGCATGTTTATTGGGTGGATCGGTGGGTGGGGGACGGGTATTAAACGTAAATAACACTCTATGACGGATGGATGTGTTAAACACGACAAGAGGGGCCCAAATACGAGGTATGGGCGGAGATGCTTCTTCATCTGAAGCTTGGGTCGGAGCCCTGTACTCAATCATGCCCGTAGTAGCTATCTATCTACCATTTTCTTTGAACAAAAAAAAAACTTATTAAAGTGGTTGAGTCCGTTGCAAGTGTTCAGAGTCCAAATTGCTGGCTGATGATGTTTTTCCTTAAGAATTGTAAAAGAATTTCCTGCAGAAATTTCCTAGTGTATTATTATTATACATGGTGCCTTATTTTTATGAATATTTTCCTTGCAAAAGTCCGTCGGGTATTTTGAAAAACCAAAATGGTCGCACATGCAAGCATTTCATTTCCAAAATGTCCTGCCTCTCTGTTTTTTTTTTTTCCTATTTTTCCCACGGTACACCCCAATGGACATCACAAGAAAAAAATGATCAAAAAATAAAATAAAATTCTACAAGGGTGCTTTTGTACTCGGTTATGCCCTCGGAGCAGGGCATTCTCAATATAAGCACCCCTCGGCTCTGCCCGGGAGGCACTTAGTTCAAGAATGCCCTGCTCCTTGGGCATTATTACCCTACACTTATTTCTGCCCTTAAAATTTTTATTTAAAAATTTTTTTAAAAAATTTCTCCTCTTGTATAGCAGTAAAAGACCAACACATTACACATAACCCAATTAAATCAATCTTTAAATTAGTAAAGAAAATTAGGCATAATATTATTTTTTAGTTGCATATGACTTGTGTAATTGCATAAAATAAGTTGCCAAAAATCATGATGTAATAAAATTTTGAGCAATTGTTCAATTTCATGATGGCAGGTAGCTGAAAAAAAATACAAAAGCTTAAAAAATATACTCTACTATGCATAGATTCTCTTAAACTCATGGTTTAGGGTTTAGGTTTAGGGTTTAGGTACCCCGAGTTGATGTCAGATTTGATGCATGTTTTTTAATTCAAATTTTCCTTGTTGAAATTTTGGGGGAAATTTCTCTTCATATGTCAGAATCTCCAGAATAATTATACTTTGAGTTTGTGTAATAATTTTTTTTTTTTTTAAATTTCTTTTTTCTCTCCTTCATTTTTTTACCTCAAAACTCAAAACCTCATCTTTTTCGCTAACTTCACCTACTTGCCTTGAAATTGTCAAAAAAAAATTATTTTACACTCCCGGTGTGGAAAAGTTGAAGAAAAAAAGAAAGTGAGGTGTCAAAATTGCTTGACACCTCAAAAATAATTGTTTCAACACTTGGGTGCTGAAATTGTTTTTCTTAGTTAAAAAGTTATTGAATAATCTTTTTAAAATAATTATTAAAATTTTATAAATAAATAAATAAAGAAAAAAAAAACCAGGGTGACTTCAAACATCATGATAGCACAGAAAAAATGGTAAAATTTTTCATTTTTCAACTAAAAATAAAATGACAACACATGTTAAAAGAGAAAGCAATTTTTAGGCTAAATAATGATAGAGTAGGCCTAAAACCATCAATAAATATTGAAGAAGCAAAGGAAAAGTAAATAGGTGACCTCAAAGAATGATAAAGGGAAATATTTAGTCCCTTTAAATAGTTGAAATTTTATTTTCCTTCCGATTTCCTCCACACAAAAGAGAAGGGGGGATAAATTTAAACTGCATTTCTGAAGAATTTTCACCAGTAAAATTAAAGGCGGAGTTTAGGGGTTTTTTTTTTTTTAAATTAATATTTTTTTGCATTCAAAATCATATATTATTTCCAAATTACTAGAATCTACTAAAAAACTAATTTTAATTCAGAGATTGAATGAATGCTTCTTTTTTTTTCTTTTTAAATGACATTTGAGTCACTCAGGTTGTTTTGATACTTTTTTACTTCAGCCTCTACTAATCAACACTAATCTAGTAATCACCGTATATTCAAGGACACTAATCAGTGATCACCATATAAGCGGAAAATGCCCAATTGGAGCTGAGCAATGTTTTTGTGAAAAAAAATTATTCATTTTAGTACTTAATATTCAGCTTGGTTTCCACTTCTAAGTACAAATTTTTTTTCTACTTGAAACATGAAAGATCTTGCATCACATCTTTGGTGCAGCCTGCTGCATCCCTGCACTCAAGCTATGATCTGAAGCTGTGTGCAATTCTGGGGGATCAAGCCTCTGCAGATGAACTGCACAAGTCTGGCGTGTGTGATTGATCGATCGATCGATCACTCACGCATCCAAGAACCAATCCCACACTAATCCCACAATGCAGCAGCAGCAGCAGCAGCTGACGGACACAAGTGACAAGAGTGCAACAACGCAGGAGATTTTTGAACAGAGTACTAGTAGGCTAGTCCAGTGGTTTTGTCACAACCTCCAACTTGTTGAACTCATGATCAGTACCAGATATTTGCAACGCTAGTTTAGACTCTAGATTCTGCACTGTTCCTCCTCCTCCTCTTCTTCTTCCTAAAAGCTGCAGATTAGCAGTGTTCTTGCAGATACTGGAGTCTGAAAGTACAACAAAAGTATACGTACTTCTAACCTTGTACAGTTCAAAAATGATATGGAAAAATCAGATTTCATAATTAGTCAGGGCTCTTGGGTTTAGAGCAGGTGCATCCACAACAACAACAACCCATATAATGGCATGCAAACGGTAATTTCATGTTTGGATCGTTGGTGGTATGATGTATATTATAAAGTATGTGCAAATTGATGTAACACCAAGCCAATAACTTTCTAGGTCATAATGATGATTTAAAAATATAAACCTGTTAAGAAAAATACATTGCCTTAAGGGGGGCGGAAAACTGTGAAACTCAGAGATGCACCATTTTTTTGTGCCAAATTGAGTTTTTTCATCTGGTTTTGACGCCCCCTTTCCTTTTTCATTGGCGCCTCCACCGTTGCTACATATATTTTCACTGCTCCTATATGTACAACTACTATAATTACCTCGAACCTTGTGCATTAAATGCTGAGTTTCAGCATTTCATACCCAGATTTAATAAAACTTCCTTACTTTGCGGACCTCGCTTAAAGAGAAGATAGGGGGTGAAAAGCGGCCCAAAGACAGGATGACTTTAAGGAAAACTCTACTATATAGGCCTGCAGTGGTGTCAAGTATCAACACTGGTAGCAATGACCCCACCAATCTGGTACAGAGCTGAGGCAAAATCAGCCTTGTACCAGTTTTATGCCAGTCTCAATACCAGTGTTGGGTAGGTATTTCAAATTGTGCTGGGTATCACAACTAGAACATTGCGAGGCATCCTATTTTCTGATACCCCAATTGATTGACATCGGAAGGAATGTCGGTTCATTCTTATTTGAGAACCAGCCATTGAGAACCAAATAAGGCCTATGCCCATTCAAAAAGTGAGACCCGAGCGGGACAAACAATTTTACCCATGTTCGGTTCTCATGATAAACATTAGACCAAGCCTAGGGTGTAAGGGTTTAGTTAGTTAGTTAGGTTGTTTATAGTCTAGAGTCTATTTCTAGAAGGATCCAATGCAGTAGCTTTATAGGTTTAGAACTCAAGAATTTCTTGATGGCGTCATGTTTAGCCATTATCTTCTATTTCGTGAAGAATAAAAGGAGCAACAAGCTTCTCCTCTCTCATTTTCTTTTTTGCTTGTTGCTTAGTTACTTCACTATCTTTTGTGTTTTTTTTTTGGGTAGGTCATGGATTGTTGGTGGATTCTTCTTCTTGTTTCTGAATCTCCTTGGTCTTTTCATTTATGTCCCCCTTTTTTTCTCCTCTTTGCATGCATTGTCATGTCATATTGTAGCACTAATTATGCATCACCTACCTATGTGTTGTTGCCTACTTGCCATTGCTTCGTTTGCTCATACTTTGCATGCATGTACATTTCCCACCTACTTCATTTCTTTACATCATCTACTTGGTTCACTTTGCTATTCACTAATTGTTTGCATGCTTGTTTATGATGCTTTGTTATTATTCACTAGTTACTTGTGTTGACCACTTCTTTCATTGTCATTTTTTTTCTTCAAATGTCTACTACTTACCTTTTTTTATTCACCTATTTACCTTTTTTGTTGTTCACCTTTTTTTTGTGTGTGTGTTTGTTTCAAGTTCAACCTCACTTGGTAATATCGTTGCCCTTTGTGTAGGTGTGGGAACGTGGAACTACCAAAGCTTCAAACCATCCTTTTGTCTAGTAAGCCCTTTTTTTTTTAGTTCGTTAGTTTTGTTTATTTATTTCATTTATTTTATTTTATTTTGTTTGTGGCATTGTATGTTCGTGTTTTTTGTTTTGTTATTTGTATATTTATGATTTATTTGTTTTGGTGGTTGTATATTTTTCTTTGTTTATTTAAGTAAGTTTTTATATGTATTTCTTTGTTTAGTTTTTAAAATTATAGTTGTTTATTTCTTAATATGAAGTTATGTTTTGTGTGTGTGGGAATTCCATAATTTTTATTGTATAAAATGTATAACTTTTAATATACAACATACATTTTGTATGCAATTTTTTGCATCATGGTGAGAAAAGAAAAAAATGAATGAAATTTTGTATTTATTTTTAACCTCTAAACTTGAAATTATAAACCTTAAACTCTTGTATTGTAATTGCTTCTCTTCCATTTGTAATTGTTGGTAATTTAATTTGCATTGGAGGGGTGGGGGGGAAGAGAAATTGCTTAGTTTCTTCCATTCTTTTGGTAATCTTCTTGTGAAAATTGCCAATGGATTAGTCCTTTACAATGAAAATAGAATTAATGGTAGTAAAGGATGTGAAATTTTCATGAATGATGTAATTATGAAAGAATTGTGAAAAAAAATTAAAGATAATCCCAATGTGCAAAATAAAACAAATACAAATTTAGAAAATGAAAAAAAGATCATGAAAATGAATTTAAAGAAGTTGCATGCTTAAAGAAATTTTGGAAACCTCATAGCAAAATTTCTCTATGTTGGTCATTTTTATTTGTGAATGATAATCAAAATGCTGATATTGAACATGCACAAATCATGTGTTGCATCTTGTGCCATTAAGGTCGAATCAATGTATCAAATATAATAACACAATCAAAAGGAATTAATTCATATTATAAAATGAATGGAATAATGTTTCAAAAAAACTATGTCGATGCAAACCATGCCATTGTTGCAAAAAGGTTTGCGAATGAAATGAACAATTTAATTCAAAGAAAAGAAAAGAAAAGGCAATCAACAACACAAAAACAAAAATCTGTTTGTGAGATTTGTCTCAAAAAAAATTGTTGTGAAAGATTCCTTCAAAAAAATGAATGTGCAATAAAAAAAAAACCTTGAAAACTTATGTTTTTTAATTGTGAAAAAATTAATTCCATCAAATTTTTGGAGAATATTTATCTTATTAATCCTTTGGCTTTGCATTTGTGTCCAAGAATCAATTTCCCTTCCAAAAAATAATGTTCACAAGAAATATTATTATGGTTGGTGCAAAAAGCTAATCAATTTGATATTCTTTTTACATTGGTAAAATGTCATTTTACCTTTGCTAATTTTGATATTTAAATGTCCATATGGCCATATGATGTGTTAGCTGGTCATTAGCTTCTTAAAACCAAAACATTGGTAGCCAAAACATGTCATTATTAGCTTATTTGAAATTATAAAAACTATAAAACCATCATTATCTAAAATTTTGATAGATTTGTTGGACAAATATGACCTTAGGAAAAAATTATTATTTATGTTAAGGATGAGGCTCAATATTAACCTCAATGCAATGACCAATTCATTAAAATCAATTTTGAGTTGTGAGTCTTTTGGTTTGGAAGAAATTTTTCAACAAACTTGTTTTGGTCATGTTTTTTCCATAGCATGTTAATATGACATTGTTAAGTGCAATATTAGTGCACTAAACAATTCAAACTTGGGTCTTTTTTTTTAATGGAAAACATCCAAAAAAATGTTACAAACAATAATTCCTTAAAATTTCATTGTCATTTTTTGGTATCCATGTTGAGTAGGAATCTAGGTTTAATCTACCTTGGTTTACAAGGGTGGTTACAATGAAAGATTAAAGGGTTTACTTAGATTTGTCCATGGTTTGCTCCTCCCTACCTTTCTTTCACTTTTTACATGCAACCCCCTTTATTGCCATTCTCTGGGAAGCAAATAAGACAACACAATTACTCTAACCCTACTTAATCCCAACCTACCACTATGAAACAATGGTGATTTATTAAATTAATTCTTTTTTTTACTATTATCACCCATCTCCAATTATCAAGTTGACCTTGGTCAACCAACATTAACCTCACCACATTTTTTTACTCTATTTTCACCTCCTACTATTTTAACCCCTCCCGTCCTTACTTTACTAAACAACAACCATTATTTGAATTGGGAACCTTCATATGTTGGAATACTTTATTTTCCATTTATTAAAACCACAATGCCACATTCAAGATTTAAATGTTCAACTCCTTCACATGGACAAACTACATGAATTCTTTATGTTCCAATTAGATACATGAGGTCCTAAATGTTTTCCTAGTGTTTTCATAATATCTCTTTACCATCTTATCATCAAAAAACCCTTTTTTTGATTGTAGAATGAGCTACTAGACTCTAAGTATGCCAAAGAAAAAAAACACAATCCTACCACAACTTCCCTTTTGAACCTTCTAATTTACTCCAGTCCCTTCATAACCTTAAAACAACCTTCACCCTTACAAATCATTTGCACTCCCTTTTTTAACCTCCTCCTCACCTTTCCCCACTCTTGAACTCTTTTTGCTCGCTCTTCACATCTTCATTTTCACCTCAAGTGGCATTTTTCATTGAAAACAATCCTTGAACAACTACCACCATCTCCTTTGCCTCCCACTCATGCCTACACTTCCTTTTGTCATGTATTTTTCCCTAAGTTCACACCGAAGGTCTCATTCTTCATAAGTGAATAGCCACCTCCCACTTGATTGTTGGTGATGTATTTAGTTCCCCCCAAGTTTTCCCCAAGTCTTCACGTCATGCTTTTACTTTCACCTTAAATTCTGGAGTATCTCAACATCTTCACATCCAAATGAAAAGTCAACAAGGAGGAATTGATTAAGAAGCCCCAACCTATTATAATGACCTAACCCCTTAATTTAAACCTAAAATAAGTTTTTTAGGAATTGATCTTCTCAAACTACCGCCCCCCCCCCCAAATCAACTAATCTAGGGTAGGATAAGGTGACCTGTATCCTTTATAGGCTAATTAACCTACTTTCTCCCATCCTTTACAAGCTGCCATTCCTTAAAATTTAAGGTAGTTAAGACTTTATCCTACCCCTTTTATATCATGATCTCCTTCCCTTCTCCAAACTCCTATCCTTGTCAATTTATTCCTTATTTCATCTAATCCCCCCTCCCCACTAACAACAATCCCACAAAATGGAGTTGGGTTAATTTCTACTTAATAGACACAACAAATGAAAAAATGTGCATAAATCTAAAATATGTTTCTATTAAATTTACATAAGTAGATTTGCAAAATTACAACATTTTGCCAAAAAAATTTGGGAAAGGAAAATAAGAGTGGAATAAAACATGTGTTGATCATGGAATTTGCCTATGAAAATTGAATACCTTAGTGAAAACAAGGTAGTGAATTTTTTAATTTCAAAACTTTTGCCTTTGATAATATAGGATTGAACATTAGACTAATCTAATTATAATCATTTTGTAAGTTTGCTATTAAGATAATCATGTTTCAAGAAGCATTATAGTTTTGGGCACATGTTGTGTTTTGTTACAACAAATAGAGGACAATGAGCGTTATTGGTGGAATGCCACCTCTTGAAATGTGGCATATCTCTTAGATTATTGCATATTTGTTTTGTCTCATTGTCACTTCTTATGTTTTAAATTAATCATGTGGACATTAGTTGTTTAGTGATGCATTGCATTTTATAGTTTTCATGAATTTAAAATTTAAGGAAGGAAATAAAGTTGTGCCCCTTTTTGATAGCTTAATGGACAATGATTTTGGTGTTGATGATAAATTGACTTTGCTAGCTTTTAACATCACAAAGGAAATCTATGGAATGTTGGATTCTTTCCTTTCATTCCTAATGAAATATCAAGAGAAAAAATTGATAACATGTTTTTCTTTATGTTAGCCTTTAGGTTCAAAAGTCTTCATATAATATTTTCATTTGTTCAGAAAAGGCAAGGTGTTACCATTGTTCAAGAATATGATAAGAAGTTTTTGTACCCTATGCTAATGAAATGCCATAAACATTTGCATCCCTTGATTGAGTTTAAAATGAACGTTCTTTGACCATGGTGTTTTTGATTAGGATTGCAGTTTGGATATCTTTGAGCAAATTGCAAATGCTGATTGCAAGAGCTTGTCCACAAGGAATTATTGATTTAAAAAAATATCAAATGAATGTGAAAGGCATGAATTTATTTTTATTCAATGGTGGGAAAAACATGAATCATTATTTCCTTGTGTATGAGATTTTAAACATGGTTAGATCATAGATTGAAATGAGACAAATTTTTTTCATCTGTTGGAATATTTTTTAATCTTAAGAAATGTTGGTTATAAACTAAAAATTCAATAATAGGGCCAAAAACATTTATGGGTCAAAATACCATGTAACCAATGTACAATACTTGACATTTTTTTAAATTGCAATTCTATTTTATTATGAATTTCTCTTGGATGTTATAATCCTTGTTACATCTAATGCAAGTTGCCAACACTACTTCCAAGCGCCCATGTGTATTTCCAAGTAGGAGACCTTCAAAAAATGAGAGATAAAATGTCACTAGAACCCAATAGAGAAATCTGGCTATATATATATATATATATATGCTAATTGATGAATAGAAAACCAGGAAAACAAGTAATTTTAGCCATTTTATTATCATTTTTTTGCCAAGTAGCTAAATTTAGCCAAAAAAAAAAGTGAGTATGAAAAACCAAAACATTAAGGTGAAGGTTGTGGAATAGGAAAAAAAGAAAAGAAAAAAAAGAGGCCATTACCACTGGCCACTACCTTATGTGATGGAATATTCTCATAACCAGGGGTATGATATCCGTGGTTTTGGGAACATTCTTATGTCCCAGGTTACAAGGAATATTCTCAAATCTTGGACTTCAACCCTTTGGGATAGAATATTTCAGTTACCATGGGTCAATGACCTAAGGTTAACAAGAATATTCTATACCCAAAGGAGTAACTAGTGGTAGTACCTAGTGTTGTTGGTTGGCTCCAGTTTTGGTTTTGACTCTTGGTCCGGGTACCCTGACCAGGGTTATTGGGCACCTAGACTACTGGTAAAAAACAATTTGAATTAGGAACCAATAAAGTGAATATTGAAATAATATAATAATATTATATTCACTTGTTAGTAGTATTAAATTGAATTATAATAATTAATATTTAAATTTTATTTATTTATTTATTTATTTTCGGCAAGAAGATGCAGGAATGGTAAAGGTACTATGGTCATAGGAAAGGAAAGAAGGGTTAACACTTGGGAACTAGCCTACTAATAACAATAGTAATAATAATAATAATAATAATAAGTCATCCTAGTAAGCTGAAGAGTTCACCAATTATTATTTTCCTAAAATTATAATTTAATTTTTAAATTTTTTTATTAATCAATTTTTATAAAAAAATAGTAAAATTAAAAAATCTAAAAAAAGCATAATTTGAGCTTTTGTACACAATATTTTTTCTTTGGGCAACATTTCGCACATCAGTTTTTTTTAAAATCTCCTGCAAATTGTATAAAAGTTTTTTTTTGAGTTCCTAGAGTGCCCGTCTGCCCGTCCTCTTTCCTGCCCGCTGCCCACGAACTTTTCTGTCCACTGCCCACCTGCCTGCCCTCCAGCCTGCCCGCTGCCCTCCCGCCTGCGCACTTACTTCCTTCCTTGCTCTGTCTCTCGCTGCCGTTGCTGCTGAGCGGCGCTTTTGTTGCAGCAGTGTCCTCGATCTGTGTGCACATCTGAGGAGGAAGCGGAGCATCATCGTCGTCGTCGGCATGCGATGGCCGATGATGCTCTTGACCTGATCCCGAAACCCAAGTCACCCATTTTCACTTCCTGCTTTACTTCCGTGTTTCTTTCTATCAGCACTCTTTCTGGGATGTCTGTCTGGAAATACGAGCAGCGGCTATGGCCTGTTGTTTTACAGCTTTTCCTGCCTGTCTATCTGTCTCTCTACTGTCTAGGACTCTCCTCCTCGTTGATTGTGCGGATCCAATACGCCCAGCAGCATCATCAGGAGCCAGTAGCCTGCAGATATCGTTGATTGTGGCAGTTGACTCTGCAATATTGATGGCAGCATGCTGTTTCCCCAACTACTTTACAACATCATGTATTTAAGCTGAAGTACTTCCCATTAGAGCAGGATCTCATTACTGCTCAGCTGACCCATCACACAGGTCAGAATCCAGATTGCTCACACTCGACTGTTGAGAAACCCAAAAGAAAAAGAAAAAAAAGAAAAAAAAAGAAGAAATCATGGAAGAAGAAATTTTTTTCTAGCTCTCCATCATTGGAGAGAGAGAGAGAGAGAGAAAGTAAGTAGAGCCTCTGGTACCACCAACCTCTAGTACCGTGGGAGGAGGAGCAGCATTCTATAAGGATCCCGACATTCCAGGAGGAGCCTCATGATCAGTTGTGTTCTCCCAGGAGAAAAACGTGTCCTACGTGATCGAGATTCGAGTATCTCTAGTGCTGTTTTCTGGGAATCTGGAGAATGGGTGCTAGCTTTCTTATGTTGGGGAAGAGGAGAAAGAAACTGTTGGTTGTTTTTTGTTTAGAAAATTTCCTTTAGTTCATCGTCAACGGCTCTTTTCGCAACTGGGGTTTTCTAGATCAGGATTTGAAGCTGGCGATCACCAACAAGCTTCTGCCCGATGATCAGGAGAGACTGCTTGTTTCGAGAAATATGATAGTGTTTTGATAGACATTCTCGAGAGGTGGTGGGAAGAAAATATGGATCAGGTGCCACCAGCAGCTTCAATAGCAGCAACTGCTGTAGAGGCCAGCAGCAGTGAGGCAGCAGCAGCAGCAGCAGCAGCAGCAGGCAATGATGATGAAGCTGATAAAGCAGGAGCAGGAGGAGGGGGAACAACAACAGCAGTGATGGAGCCTCAGCCATTCTTCCCCTTCATGCTGCATGTGGGAGGAGTGCTGATCCTCAGTTGGCTAGCATCTGCCTTTTCCATCAATTCCATCCTCATTGTGGTCATCAGCTTCATCTACTTGTATCATGTAGGTCTAATAGTTTGTACTGTAATTCCAAAACCCTATTTTCTTTTCTCTTGGCTTTTCTTGACATGCATGTATGAATCCACCTTACTTGTTGCATTAAGGACCAGCTTCACCATTGATCATCCTTTCCTCCAAGCAAACCTAGGAATACTTACTTGTTGCAAGCAGGACCTTTCATGTGCGCCTTCACCATTGATCCTTTCCAAGGAAACCTATGAGTACTTAGTTCTTGGGAGCTTCACCATTTGATGCTTTCCAAGGAAACCTGCGCAAACAATTTTTTATTCTTACCCACAAAACGAGCTTGCAAGGAAGCTTGAAAGTGCTTACAACATGTTGATGATCTATGTGTGTGAAAATCAAACCAATACATGGAAACAGTGGGAAGGAAAGAAATGGAGTCTATCTGTGTCTTTGAATGTTTGGTACCTTCAAAGTGTTTTTTTTGGTGGAGTTTTTTGATGTTGCAGTCTCATTAGAAATGATTTTTGAAACTGGTGCAGGTAGAGAAGCAGGGACAAGAGAGAGAACATCGATGGATACGCCATCAAGAAAGACGAAAGGCACACATTGCAGGGGTAAAAATGCAAAAATCTCTTTACTGACCCAGAAATTCTATTCTTCTGAAGTTGACCATTACTGAATAAGAAATACAGAAAAAAACAGAATGCACAACTAGTGCATCATCACTGCTGATCTTTCTCAATTCTGATCCTCTGTAAAAGAAATGCAGAGACAAGATTCTGATACAACACATTATAGCTGAAAAACAGAGAAGCAAAACCCAGTGTTAGGTTTTTTTTGCAGCAGGATTGGTGTTGTTGTTACCATTGGGTTCAAGGAGTTTGAATACCGACTAACACTGTCATGTTCCAAATCCTTTGTGCAGCTTGGTGATGGAGAAACCGTGCGATGGTTAAATCAAACCCTAATGAGCATGTGGCCTGTGTGCCTGGAGTCCTTTGTTTCTCAACAATTCTTCCTGCCCATAGTCCCATGGTTTCTGGATACGTACAAGCCCAAGTCTGTGGTAAATGACGGATCAGAATCTTGTGCCCCGGTGTTTTAAACAAATGACCTGAATTTATGCCCATTGTTTGTCACTGTATTTGCTTTCAGCTTGCAAATACCAATTTCAAAGCTTGATTTTATTATGAGTTTGCATCAGGGCATACTACCAATTGACCATTTTGGGTGGCTGATGAGGCAAGTTTGGGGATATGGGTAGAGTGAAGTTTTGTTGCAGAAACTTCATTTGGGAAACCAAGCACCAGTATTCACATTAATACGTGCATTGGATCAGCAGAGTGATGGTGATCACTTGGTACTACTGCTCTTCTTTTCTATCCCATTTCTCCTCTTTCAGAAAATCCAACAAGTTTGAGCTGAATGAATGAATGAATTTGCCCTTTTCATCCCCAAAAGAAAGGAAAAAGAAAATAGAGCATGAATTGGACATAAACTGAACCCTAATGATGGGTTCTGCAGGTGATGGAAGCAGCAATGGAGTTTGCATCTGGGGATGACATGAGTGCTGAGATGTCAGTGGCATTATTACCCCGTCGTTTTGGCGGTTTTCGCACCACTTTCTACATCTCAAAGTTACACATAGAGGGAAAGGTAATTCTTCCATAAATCTTCCTTTGGGCAACTAAACTAGTTCATCTTCTTTCCTATGCCTTCCAGTGTGGCATTCTGTCTGTGAGAATTAGGATGTCTATCTCATATCCTATTGGATTATAAGTTTGATGTTGGATTCCTGAGATTGGGTTTGGTTGTAACTTGTAGGTCAAAATAGCAGTAAAGTTTGCAAATGGCTGGCCAGTTATTGGGCGCATCCGCTTCTGCTTTGCACATCCACCTTATGTCCAAATGACAGCCCGTCCAATGTACAAGGGAATGATGGATGTTACCTACATTCCAGGTGCTGCAGGCTGGCTGGTAATAAATATCACTCTTGTCTTCCCAAACTCATCAATTTTACTGGGTTTTGTAGCAGATGTGTTAATTAGAATTTTGTATATCAGTTGTTGCAGATAATTCATGTTACCTACATTCTGGGTGTAAATGCAGCATTTGCAGATATTTCTTTAAAATGCATGGATTGGGTATTTCTTTTACAGGAAGCAACGCTGGTGAGTGCACTGGAGCAGTCTCTAGTGGAAGTGAGTGCACTCCTCCAGGATCTGTCTTTGTGTTCACTCCTACTACCTATATGAGCTTAAGGTTCAGATCATTTAAGTTTTCCTTGAGTGATCTGCAGGTCTGAAGTAGAGAATTTGGCTTGTGTGCAGCCAAATATGCTTGTGGTGGATGTGGAGAGGCTTGCTGCAAACAATGTGATGCTGCCAAACTTTGTACCTGAGCGAAGTACGGTTCCTCTGACTGCGTCTGTAGACAACAAGCAGTTCACTCCAATAGCAATTGTGCACATCGAAATCCTCAGTGCAAAACAACTACGAGCTGCAGACAGGAATGGTATGTACAGGTCTTTATGTGCATATGCCCCTGTTAAGATCAAGCTTTGCTTTGTTACAATTTGATCATTACTCTACAGGTGGAGTGGCCATGCCAGAAAATGGCATTGACAAATGGGAAATGCATCATGTCAGCTGATTTGTTGTGCGAAACTTGGGTTCTGATTGACCATAGTGCTTGTTTGGTTGGTTGTTGTCATTGTTGGTTGTTGTTGTTGCAGGATTATCAGATCCTTTTGTAGCAATTTCGCTTGGGCCAAGTTCCAGAAAAACAACAGTGAAGAAGAAAACCCTAAACCCGACTTGGAATGAGAAGTTTCAGTTGCCAATCTCATCATGGGATCTTCCCAACATCCTCATCTTGCGTGTCCGTGACAAGGATATAGTTTTTCATGATGAGCTTGGGTACACATCTCTCTCTCTCTCTCTCGCTCATGCTAAGTGTTACTTTTGTTTTTCATTTTCTGTGCCATAATCAGTGATTGTTGTTTATTGCATTGTAAACATCTTGGCTACTGGCTTGCATTTCCTATTGTAGTATCTTCACTTGATTTGGAACTTTGATACTGTGATATTGTACATCTCAACTGGAATCACACTAACTTATCTTTGTGTGGCGGACTGGGCTTTATCTGACTGGGTGCTTAGGTCATGCACAGTTTGTGTTAGCGATTATCAAGATGGTGAATGGCATGAAGAGAATCTTGCTCTTGAAGTGAAACTCAAACGCGAAATTAAGAAAGTAGGCCAGCTACACTTCCGAATCATGGTAGAGAAAAGTGCAATTTTGGAACCATTTGAAGACAATCAAAGCAGTGTCACTGGTTCACTGGTAAGTCATCAGTTTTTTCTTCTCATTCGAAGGGTCCACAGAAAAACCCATCACCCCTCTGTTTTTTCATGAGCTTGTTCTTCCCAAACTCTCTGACTCTTCTATCATATCTTTTGTTTCTGTATTTTACTCATGCAGTGAGTTTTGTTGTCTTCAGCGGGGATCTCAAGAACTGTATACGAGTGGAAACAACACCATTTCCACTGAATTATCACCACCCTCAACTGATACATTCACCAAGAGACTGAAAAATGATCAAGCATCTGTGAACAATGCATCTGGTGATCAGAAGCAAAAGGGTAAGATTTCTCACAGTCGGTCTTCTTCAGCTGGTGGCGGTTATACTGAAACACAAACAATTGTTGTACCGGATGTCACACAACAACAGCAGCAACCACGTGAAGGAGAAGTTAGTGAAATCATTGATGTGCCAATTGGACCACGTGGCGCATTCACCATTCTTCATCCAGGCAAAGCATCTCCAAGAAAATGGCCCATTCAGAAATCAGCGAGTATGCGAAAAGGAGGAAGCTCACAGGAGAAAGTGAAATATGAGGGACCTGAAGTAGTACGAAAATCAGGTCTTTTGAAGATATTTCATCGGAGGAAAGGGAGTACTGGTGGAGGAGGTTCTCAAGAGAGCATCCCAGCAATTGAGAAGGAGAGTGATCAATCCTTTCCATGTAGTAGTGTGGAGCATTCCATGGAGCTACTACCTCCACATCCCCCTGAGCACAATGGAACTGTGAGGCTGATCCTGGAACCCAACACTGTTCACTTGACTGCACCGGATGAGCCCCCGGAGATGAATATTCACCCTCAAACTCTGACACCCATTTTGAGCAATCAGAAACATGATGTGGATCAAGGGGAGGATGATGAGGATGAGGCTGAGGATGACGAGACTTGGACTCCTGAGCACACTCCAAAGAGCACTGAATTCACACCTGGACAATACGAGGTCGACAATTCTGATTCTCAAACCAACGGGACACCACCTGTCAAGAGCAAGAGACGTGGGTGGCTGGGGAAGATGACCAAGATACGCATAAAGCGAAAACCAAAAACCCACTCGGACATTAACAACAACAACAACAAAGACATTCAGGTTGTGAATTCACCAGAGCTGTTGTATTCAGATGAGTTCGGGGATAGGGAACTGAATTACAACAATTCAATGTTTGCTGATGAGGAAGAACCACCGATCCATGAGGATGAGAAGAAGATCATCAATAGTTCACAGTCCCGACGAGGATCATCACTGCGCAGCATCTCAGAAAAAACCTTGGCAAAACTGGGTCTTGGTCCTAAGAAGGCTTCACAAACGCAAAGCTCAACTTGATAATGCCACCTAGCTGTTGTACCATACACACACACACACACACCCCCATATATATATGTATGCTTAGTGCACACTTTCAGAGTGGGTTTTTGAAGGTGCATCAATTTTTGCTTCTGAGCTTTCATTCCCTGGATCTCTGCTCAAGCAACCATCAAAGCCAACTTCTTAATTTGTGTATTCTATTTCTCATGGTATTTCTGAGCTCCACAGCTGCAAAACAGGGGCTTTGCTTGTTCTACTCCCATTGCTGATTTAGGGTTTAGGGTTTTAAGGGCCAATATGTTTATGGTATATAGGTTTATGGTCAGTGTTTAGGGTTTAAGGGCTGATGTGTTTATGGTATAGGTTTGGGTTCATGGATAGGATTTAGGGTTTAAGGGGCCAACGAGTTTATTTGTAGGGTCAGGGTTGAAGTTGCTTGGTTTAAAATTGGCTCAATTACAAAGGGCCAGTGCTTAATGCGCTAATTTGTGCACCAATTTTTAAGTAGCTTGTTCTTTTGAGGATCTTATGATTTGTTACGTGGGAGACTGGACTGGTTAAGGATCATGAATGGTTTGAAGTATTTGTTACTTACAGAGGCCCTTGCTTCTTAGTTGGATTGGGAACTGAAATGCAAAAGTTGGAGATGGTTTAGATATTGCAAACTTGTAACTTTTCCTGCACTTGTTGGTGCGATTTTCTTCTCTCATTGTGCCAATATAAACCATCACTTGTGACACAGGGTATAGAAGGTATTCTTATTATGAGGAGGGAATTTGTTCAAAGGACCTTGTTCAAAGCGACTTGTCAAGTTGAAATTTATTTCTTTAGTATGATGAGAATGGAGATGTAGTCTGAATATCACGAGCTTTGAATACGAATTCAAACCCTATCAAACACCCAGTGAGAGAACCATTTGGTCCAATATTAGTTTGATAAAAGCTGATACCCTACTTGTATCAACTTCACACATGTTTCATCCATATGGGTAGTCTCCAAACCCTAAACCCCTTTTGCTTTTGCACTTGTGAACTATAAACATTGCTTTTGATACAAGGTTGTTCACTACTTTTGCCAAGTGCATTATTGTAATGGGAACAACATAACTTCAAGAGCACCTTAAATGCAAGTAGATATAGATCCTACTTTTTACATTGTCTACTTTTATAAAAGTAGGTGCAAATAGATTTTTAAATAAATTTGAAGTTGAAAAATTAAACTTTTAAGTGGGAATCATTTTAAGTATATCATAGACTTTATGACAACATGCGATTTATAAATTATGTATTTCCCCTTTGGAATGAAAGTAGGTTTTAACTATGGATTCCACATATGTATTCAAAATGGGACATATTATCTTCATAAGTGGAGCTACATTGTTGTTGTAGGATGGAGTAAATTTATTATTATTAATTATAGAATTTTCACCCCAATAACAATGGTATTTGAAAAACCTAGGTGTATGCATGTGAGTTTGCTTCCAAGAGAAGACTCTAGGTATGAATATGTACACTAGTATAATTTGGATGGACCTTATTTCAAGGAATCACAAAATATTTCAAATGTGGTCAAATCCTATACCCAAGAGGGTAGGGGCTTGACATATCAAGCTACATGGTATTTATAAGTGTTGGTAGGTTCAAGGTACTCAAGAGGTTCTTTGGTAAGGTCCATGTCAAGTTCAAGGTACTTGGAGTGGATGTTCACAATTTTGTTAAAACCAAAATTAGAACTGAAATTGGATGTTGGAACTAGCCTCTTGCTTGCCTCTTGTTCAAAGTGCAACTAAGACTTGGATTAGGCTACTCTCTTCTTTTGAAAAAAATTAGGTTTTAAAACAATTTCATTGTATTTTTATTTTTTAAATGCCAAAGTAATGTTTTAGTTTTTAAGCTTGAGTTTTTTGTTTTAATTTGTTGCACATGATTAATAACATGGAATCATTTGTCTTGGGCTTTGTGCATTAATCGAACAAAAAAAAATTTCACACAATTTTTAGTTTGAATTGTGTTTAATGTAAATAAAATTTATTTATATTTTAACTTGATTGGGCTCCAAAAGCTTTGGGAAAATATTGGCATTACATGTCTTACAAAACTAGAAAACCATGTAAAAAACTACATTAGTGGTTTTATCAAATGAAAAAAAACCAAGAAATCAACAACATTGACCCCCAACCTATATAATAAACCAACATTGGTTCAAATCAATGTCAGCCAATTTTACATTTTTTTAAAGAGAACCTTTGGTCCTAGTCTTGACCATTCAATTTGTTTTGAAGGTTTTTTGAAGTGTGGGTTTGTCTTCAATTTTTTAAATGTTTAAACCATGTGATTATAATTTTGGCCCATTTTTTCAAATTCAAGAACCTCTAATCTCAATTTAGTATTTGAGTGTCACTCCATGTATTGAATACACACACTACAATGCTAGAAATTGCATAAGCACAAAGTTTTACAACAAATTAAAATTTGGGTTTAAATAGGTCTAAAATTTTACAATTAAAATTAATATTTACCTATGAAGATTAATCTATTTGCTAACTTTAAAAAAAAGTTCAACTTGGTCTATTTAAAGAACTTGGGTTCAAGACTTGTTCTAATTTTAATGTTAGATCTAGCAAAAGACTAGTTCCAAACTTCCATAGTTTGGTTATTGTGACAATTCTTTGTTGATGTTTATTCAAAGCTTACCAACGTCGTTTCAAACTAATGTTGGCTAGTTTTGGGTTTTTAATCGAGTAGGTTCAAATCCAATTTTAATGATGACATCACAAACTTTTCATCTCATGCTTTGATAATGAAAATTAGGCCAAAAAAATAAATACTTTCATAAGTTTTTTGCATCGTGTGAATTTTGAACAAACCTATGAAGCCAATAAGTTTGTGATGGAACACTTATGGGTTTAACTTTGACCCAAACTCAATCAAGATTCGAAATTAATGGGTCTAACTTGGACCTAAACTGTCGCAACCCTACTTGGGAGAGTGTGAGGATGAGACTCACATTCCCGAAATGGGGACTTGGGAGTCCTCTGGGACTCCTGAAATTTTAGAATTCGATTGCAAGGGTGAAAACACGTCGCATTGGGACGTTCTTTACATCATTGGAAAGCTATTGAAGTGCAGATGTTGAAAATGGCCTTGCATAAACCATTTGGATATCTACAGCACAAGTTATGGCAAAAAGAAGGGTCGGGAGTCAAACTAGTAGTTTGACTTCCAACCACTAAAAGTTGGGAATCGACCTGACCCTGGTGCGTGCAGGTGCAAGTAGAGTGCAACACACCGTTGAAAAATTCTCGAGGAGAGCTACAACTTTGCTTTAGACTTCATCCCAATCGAAGGTCTGAACAAAGAGTTATGATTGTGCAAAGTCCCGAGAGTCCAAACTGGGATAGTTTCGGGACTCCTCATTGGGAGTCCCGGGACAAAAAGCCATTTGGATGTGAGTGCCGTGGAGAGGCACAAAGTATACTATATGGGGGAAGGTGGTGGCTTCCCCCGAGTCCGGGTTGTGGTGAATTAGGTGAGTCCAGAGTTGCCCGTGGCTTATCCTAGCACCAAAGGTGCTCCAGAATGTGAATTAACCAACTTGTTGGTTGGTTTGATGCAGGTTCGAGTAAGTGAATAACTTGTCACTCTTCCTAATCCCATCCCAGAGCTTTAGCACGACCCTCTACCCCTTCTAGTGTTGAGAGCTGGGAGTGTGCTTCAAGTTTTTCACAATTCCGTTGTGAAAGTAACTTAAACCCAACTTGAGTCTAACTAGGGACTTGGGAGCGCATCATAAACTCAACCAAGATTAGAAATGGATGGGTCCACTTGAAGTTAGACCCAACTCAATGTAGGGCTAAACATAGCCTAGTGGGTCTTAAACAATGTTTGGGTGGGTCTGGTTCGTAGGTTTGCAATTTAAGTAAATAAAAAAGGGAAATGTTCTCCCAAGTTTGAATTTGCCACCAGTTTGGTAACAATGACTATCCAAACCATTTGACTAGATTCAATTTTTTATTCAAACTAATTTATGTTCCTTTTATATTTAAATATGAATGCCAAACTTTTGCAACATTTCAAAATGGGGTTGCCAAACCCTTTTACTTAAGAATAAGTAGATTTGTTTTCCTTCCTTATGATTGGGCTACTTTTTCTCCCTTTTTTAGTTGTTATACATTATATTGTTAGAAATGTAGGTTATTAAATAAGGTTTAGGTAGGGTTCAAGTAAGGTTTTGGGTAGGGTTTATATAGGGTTTAGGTATGGCCAAGGTAGGGTTTTTGGTCTAAATTTCTAAAACCTTAAAACCCATAATTGACTTTGGATTCAAAATTGACAAGGCCTAAAACTATCGAATTCCGGAACAAATCATTTTAAAGACTTAACCCAACCTAAAACTAGTGGGTATTTTCTAAATTTTTTACTAAACTCAAAATTGACAAATCTTGCATATATATATAAATATATAATTGTATTTGATGATTATTTTAATTATTGTTGTTGGTTTGAAGTTTGAACCAATGTTGGTTGGTTTTAAATTGAATAAGGGAACTAATGGTTTAAGGTGTGATCATAATCAAATGACCCAATGCCCATATCAAATGACCAAAAAACTATCAATTTTCGCAAACATATTTATGTTGCGCCACTTTAATGTCATGTTGATCAAGGAAATTTGTGTTAAATGATTTACATGAATGTTAAAAAAAAAAAATTAAAAAAAAATTTAATCAATTGAGTTTTGATTTTAATAAAGGATTTTTGAACTTTAACACCCCAAAATTAGTTTTATGAAGCACTAGGCTAATGAATTTTTTAATAAATAAATTTTGATAAGATTTTTTTTGAAATGATGATAACCTACCATCCACACCTGAAAAGCACTCATAATTAAAAAATATAATGCTTGAAGTTTTTAAAAATTCAAAATATAATTTTAGAATGTTCAAATTTGAATAATCATTTATTAGATGTAAATGGATCATGATGTGTATGACATATGAACAAAGTTGTGGCTTATGATACAAAAAATTAAAGCTTAAAGTAGTTAGATCATATTTTAACCTGATTTGAAATTATGATCTTTTCAATATGAAATTATGTAGAATCTATCAAAATTTGTGCACTTTTAAAAAATTCATAGTTATTAAAAAGAATCAACACAAGTAATGTAATTTATTGGGGTAATTTTAATTATTTAAAAAAATGTTGCAAAAAAAATCCCTTTTATGAAAAAGTCAGAATGTTAAAAAAGAGCCCCTTTGTGGTTGAATCCTTTGTCATTGTTGATTAATTTGATTATGATTGCACCTTTCAAAAAACTTGACTTATCCCCAAAATTGACAAGTTTTATTTTTTGAAACTTGCTACTAGACCTAGAACTGATGGGTCTTGCATTTTAAAAAATATACAAGAAAAAAACCCAATGGTTTTTTAAAAATTTAACCCAATTGGTTCAAACTAGTGATGTGACTCTAAATGTCAATAGCCAATATACATGGTGTGTAAATCTTGTGTAGGTGTAAATGAAATCATTTACATTTACATGTTTGAACTATTTGCATTTACACTTACACATGAGTAGTGTAAATATTTGTTAGATACACTTACATGGTGCCATGTAAATGTTTTAGGGTTCGTGAATTTACATGTATTATATACCTTTAATAGGTATACTTACTTGTAATCCATACTATTTAGTTGTGGGTACATTTAAATATGGGTGCATGCCAAAGCTCAATGTTTTTTTAACAAGTTGCCACTTTGATTGGCCCATTGCAAAAACATCATGATGTTTTTAATACTCTCCAAATAGAAGCATTTTCTACCAATATGGGACCATGTCTATTTTTCCCTTTAGTTGCCTATATATAATAGAAGAGAAAACCTTTAAGCAAAGGATATGGGACAAATTGTGGTGTTATTATAAGGAATATTTTGAAAACACATTTTTGAATGCATTTTGCTTCACCTCATTGTTTGAGTAAATTTTATTCCTAATTTTGTTCGTTGTTATTTTTGGCCTAATACTTCACAAAAGCTTGGATACTTATTATGATATATGTTAATTAATTTAACTAGTTTTCATGCATCCCAAAACACAAATGTTATTATTAGTATTATTATTTGTTTTTTTGTCTTTTTTTTGTGCAATGGATAACTTTGATTGGCCTATCACCTAAAACGTTCTAAACCCAACCCACCCATTCAAGCTTCAAAAACATGTTTTAAGACTATTTTAAATGGACACATAAAATCATATAATTGTAATTATTTTACATTTACATTGTTATATACCATATAAAATAGATCAACACAATTTTACACTTACATGGAATGTAAATAAATTTCATTATGACATTTACACTTACATGCAATGTAATTCCTAAACCATATACATACACAACACTAGTTCAAACTTCAAAACAACAACAATAGTTATAATAGGAAATGTTCCATTAAGTTCCCAAGAACATAAATTCACATTTTAGAGTAACACTTGGTGAACAACATTGTTGAAAATGTGGGACTAAATGAAAACTTGTAGCTTTCCCTTACAAGGAAAGAGAGCCAACAAACCAAATCATTAGGAATGATGATGTGACCTAAAAGGGAACCTAAGTTGAAAAGGGGAAAAATTCACTACCTTAATTTGACACTTGATGTGTCCAATTGATCATTTAGAGTTATGGTGATCATACTTTGTTCCAAATCACTTTTTTTTTTTGGGTATTATGTTTACAAGGGCTAACATTCATGAAGAAGGGAGGAAGGTGGGTGCTTGCCAAGTTTGTGTGTTTTAATGGTGAACTTACAAGCTTATTGTTTTTGTTTCTTGGTCATCATGGTAGATAAGAATGTTTTGGCTTCGATTGGTTTAAATGATTGTGATGGTGGGAAATTGGCATAGTTGCAACTATAAGGAGTGGGATGTTGCACAAGGCAAGGCATTTTTTGTTTTTTGGAGAAAGTTAAATATCCTAGTTAACTTTGTTTTGTTTTTGGGTGGTTGTTTGGATTTTTGATGCACCTATGAAAATAATTCTTGTGGTGTATGCTTTGGTCTCCAAGTTTTTGCTAGGTTGGAAATTTAGTTTCTAACTAAGATGTTAGGATGGATTGTTGGTGAATATGATGAGGAAATAAGTGGGTTTTAGGGAGGTCTTGAATTGGCAATATCTCAAAAGCAATTGTGCTTGAGTTGCATACTTTTGAAAAGTGAATTCTAAGATGGGATTGAAATGAGTGCCCTTGTGGGGCACTCAGAGATACATAAGAGTTGTAGTTAATCTTGACAAGAGTGGGCAAAAATGGGGAATTTATGCAATTATTAGGCAAGGGGTTGGTTGCAATTCTTCCCTTGTGCAAGCTTTTGGGTTGTTGAGAAAGTTTTTGTTGAGAATGGACTTGGGTGACAAGTAATGCAATGAAGATAACTATGATGCTTGATGAGAGTGAATATAGAGAGCCTTGATTCACTTAAGGCTTTTAACTTTGTAATATTATAGCTTTTACTCCTTATGTGACAAATTGTGTAGTGATTTATATTATGTCTACAAAACTTGTTTTGTTGTTGTAACTTGATTTCTTTATGTCATTCCTTTATCATGATGCAATCAATAGTCTTCCAATTCCTTCCTTTTGGCTACAATGGAACCATGTAGTCCCCTTTACACAAATTGAATAAGAAAAAGAAATTGAGAAAAATATACATATTGGTCTAAAGTTCAACCCAAAATTTTAACCCAAAAGCTTACAAACTAAGTTAATGCAAGGTGTTTGCCCTTTGGGCAGGGCCAATAATGGAGGGGCAAGTGTGAAAAGAAGACAAATGGAGGAAGATAACACATAGAAGTGGTGTGAGTGTAAACAGGGAGCAGGCCATTGATCACTGGATGTATGAAAAATGGTAAACCACTTAAGAAAAACATTCCAATGTGAACAGAACTTCGAAAGGGGTTGAATATTACCCCTCTTTATTCCCACTCCATTATTACAAAGTCTTTTGCTTGCGTTGCACGTGTGGTCGGTCCGTCCAGGGACGGATGGAAATGTGGACTCGATGGATGAAGTTCCATTTGGATGAACAGGACACGACAGAGTCCTGATTGGGATTTGTGGGAGTTTTCATCCATGAAGAAAGGGTAGGTCGGTCTTCCGCGTCATAGTTTGCTTGGTTGCCGTCGCTTTCGTCGACGGATGGAAACGTGTAATATTTGGATGAAGTTTCATTTGGATGAACAAGATCCGGGCTTCTTGGTTGGGGTTTGCGGGAGTTTTCATCCAAGAAGAACGAGTAGGTCGGTCTTTCCTGTCCTCGTTTGCTTGGTTGCTGCTGTTGTCGTCGACGGATGGAGACGTGCGATAGATGGATGAAGTTCCATTTGGATGGACAAGACCCTGCTTCCTGGTTAGGGTTTGCGCGAGTTTTCATCCAAGAAGAACGGGCAGGTCGGTCTTTCGCGTCGTCGTTTGGTCGCTCGCTGGCTCGCTGCTGTCGTCGTCGAGTGCGCACAGATTTTGCGTTCCGCGGAACAGACTTGGCGATCACTGAGGATGGCTGCATCATTCGTCTTCGTTCCTAAAGCCCAATCGGAAACAGCAGCGAAAATGATCTGAAGTTCGTCGTGGACGGCTACTTGGATCGCATTTCTTTTCTTTCGGATTTTCTAGCTTTGTTTTCTTTCTTTCTTCGCAAGGTTGTGAGCTTTTTGGAGGAGCTTTGCGGTTGGGAGCTTGGAAAGAAGGAAGGAAGGTCGGGGGGCTTGGATTTCTGATGCGTTATCATCATCATCATCTTCCAGTTTCTTTTCAAATAGGTGAGAACATGAAGAAGAGCGGATTGTGATTTTGATCTCATGTTTTCAGCCCATATCCAATTAGGGTTTTCTGGATTTTCGTTTGGGAGTTGCTAAGAGTCGCTGCAGAGGCTTAGGGCAAAGAAAAGGAGAACAAAAGGATCGGGGAGGGAGAGAGAGAGAGAGAGAGTTGTTTAAGAATTTTTCTGAGAGAGTTATTTAGAGTTAGAGTGAGAGTTGTGTAGGGATTCGTCTGAGAGAGTTGTTTAGGGTTTTGTCTGATCGGGAAGTTTGGGTAACCTTTTTAGGTTAAAGGAAAGGAGGAACGGGGAGTGTGTGGGTTGTGGGGTACTCTCCTCTGGAAGCTTGAGCTATGGCGATGACTCAGGCCACAATAAACGTCATGTTGGCTATGAATGCAAAGCGAACAACGCCAGTGGACATGTACAAGCCACTGAGGCAGTACATAGTGCAACATTACTCGGAGAGGGAGGCACAGGACATGGAGGAAGATCTTCAATCAGTTAACCACATGCGCAATGAGGTCGAGAAATCCACGGATGCATTGGAGACACGGCGGGATTTGTTGCAAAGGTATTTCAGAGCTTTGACAGTGATGGAGTCCAGGTTTCCTATCTCGAATGAGAGAGAGCATGTCAACACTTTGCAATTCACTTGGTATGATGCATTCAAGCAAGGGCGGAAAGCAACACAACCAAACATACACTTTGAGAAAGCAGCCATTGCTTTCAACCTTGGAGCTGTTCAATCCCAGTTAGGTTTGTCAGCTGATCGCTCATCGGCTAATGGCCTAAAGCAAGCTTGCAATGCATTCCAAGCTGCAGCTGGGGTCTTTGCCTTCTTGCGAGACAACATCTCGATGAAAGCAGCAGGAAATAATTCTACGCAGGATATCTCTGTGGAGTGCGCAGGTATGCTTGAGAGGCTTATGCTTGCGCAGGCACAAGAATGCTTTTTTGAGAAAGTGGTAAGTGACAAGAAGCCATCTTCGATCTGTTCAAAAGTTGCTAAACAGGTGGGATTATTCTATGAAGAAGCATTGGCTGCACTGGTGCTGCCACCACTGAATCAGCATTTTGATCGCACATGGGTTGCACATGTCCAGCTCAAAGCTGCACAATTCAATGCAGAAGCTTGTTACAGAGCAGCGCTTGAACTTCATGAGAAGGAAAATATTGCTGAAGAAATTGCGCGTTTGAAGACAGGCAGCCACATGCTCTCTGAAGCTCGGAAATCAGGGAAAGGAGGAGTTGGACCCCTCATGGATGCAGTTGCAAAGCTTGAGGCGAGCATAAACCGAAACCTTGAACGTGCAATCAAGGAGAATGATAGGGTGTATCTGATGCGAGTACCATCTCCTGATTCGCTTCCCCCTCTCACTGGAGCTGCACTTGTGAAATCAACTCCTGTTTCTGAGGTCTTTGATGCAAGTCAAGAGAAAATGTTTGCAGGTCTTGTACCAGATTCTTCTGCAAAGGCACTCTCAAAGTATACAGAAATGGTTGATGATATCATTCGAGTGCAAGCTGAGAAACTGCAAACTGAAAGTGAGATCACACGTGTGAAGCTGAGGGAAATGGATCTGCCTGACTCTCTTCATGCCCTTGAAGGCAGTGCTTCTCTTCCTGATCAGCTGCGGGATGATGTTGAGGCTGTTCAATTGGATGGGGGTCCAGCAGGTCTTGAAATGGAGATGCAGCAATTACGTGACCTGCGCCGAGTGAATGAAGAATTGCTTGCACAGACTGAAGAGCTTTTGGAGAAAGAGGCAAGAGAGGATGCACAGATACGGTCACAGTTTGGGACCCGATGGACACGGCCACAATCCAGCACTCTCACCAAAACCTTGCATGATCGGGCTAATGGATTTGCTGCAAATTTGAAACAGGCAAGAGACAGTGATGCTCGGATTGAGCGAACAATTCGTGACAACATGGTTGTGATGGGGATTTTGGATTCAAAACCAATTGAGAAAGCCCTACCTACTTTGGGTCGGCCGATGCTCTCTTTGGATGGGAATGAAGATCAGATTGTTGGTGGTTTACGGCAAAAGCTTGTGGAGCTTGAGCAGCTTGGATTACAGAGAGCTGGACTGGAAGACATGCTGAAAGACATGAAGCGTAAAGATAACATTCTTCCAAAACTGATGACGACATCCAGTTCTTACGAAGATCTCTTCAAGAAGGAACTTGCCAAGTATGACCAAGTATCTCTGGAAGTAGGCCGGAATGTGGAAGCTCAAGAGAGGGTTCTCCAGCAAATCAAGTCACAGAATGATCTGTTTTCTGCCACGTTCAATCTGGAGGATTACAAGACTTCTCGGGAAAAGGCATTCAAGCAGGTTAATGTGGCAGTTGCGAAGTACCGTGAAGTCCGAGACAATATCAATGAAGGTTTGAAGTTCTATGTTACGCTGCAGGATGCAATCACGAATCTGAAACAGCAATGCAGTGACTATGTCATGACCCGCAACATCCAGTGTCGTGAAATGATGGAAGACCTTCAACGTCAGATTGCTGGACTCTCTTTCAATGACAACAGGCCACCTCGTTCATATCCATCAGTTGGCGGAAACCCACAAGCACATCCGCCTGCACATGCTTCCCATGATTCATCATCGCATAATGCATTCTTCCAATCTTCATCAAGTGTTAGTTCTAACCCTCCATCTGCGCCGCAGAGTGGATACTCTAGTTACCAGGCACAAGTGCAACAAGCAGCACCTGCTCCTCAACCCCCATACTATGCAGGAGGTCAAAATCATCCTGCAGCAATGCCTCCTCCTCCCTACTACACTCAGCCACCACCTCAACAAAACCCAAATTTTAGTCAACCTCCATACCCAGGATGGCAAGGCTCATACTACAGTGCACCACAAGTGCCAAGTCAATCACAAGCAGCAGCGGGTCAGCCTCCATATCAAACTCCACCACCTGGAGGCTATTACAATGCACCACCAGGAGGCTACTACAAGCATTGAAGATATGATCCAAGGTTTGTGTCTAGGCTGGTGCTGCTTGCAATTTATATGTACAGTGACTTCCTCTACTCAGACTGCAAACTTTATAATGAAATAAAGGAGCAGAAGTTCCAGCTCTGATGTTCATTGTATAATTTGTGACACAGGAATGCATTCAGCAGGTGTGGGGCCGATATGGTACCATTGCTGTCTCTTGGTTTTTGTTATGAGGATGTTGTTGCTGGATATATCATGGAGTCTGGTCCCATGTTTCTTTCCAAGGAGGAGTATTGGTGTTGAAGATGGATGGTGTTAGCACTGTAGCCCTGAATTAGAATTTGCAGCTTATTTGTTTACAAATCAGGCTCTGAAATATGAGGCTCTTTCTAGTGAGTCCCCGCAGTGAGCTGCTTACTATCTTTGCATCATCCATCTAAAACTGGTAGTGATTGAGGTTATTTGGGAATTGTTTATATGTCTCTAAGGAGATACTGATGTACTGTCTCATTCTTAGTTCAGATTGGGTTCTCTAGTGTTGTGTCAAACTTTGTAAGTAAAGTGGATAACATACTCTTTGCGAGACCTCATTCTCATGTTGGAGTTTAGGGTTTTTAGATGACAATGGCAAAATAGTATCAACTATCATCAACATACATATAAAGTCATAGCATCTTATGATGGTACACATACATATAAAGTCATAGCATCTTATGATGTACCATCTTGAGAAGTCATGGACTAAGATTGTTCTCAATTGGTTTAGACCTGTGTTGGCCAGTTCTTCCTTTCTTCTCTTCTTTTTTTTCTCATAACCATGGGAGCAAGTCCTTAGAGAATATTTTTTTTCTGTCTCACACGGTAGCAAATAACCAGATTTTGAAGTTGATTGAAACCTGCCTACTATCAATTTGCTTGCTTAAAATGCTTGAACTGTCACTTCCAGTAATTTATGGAAGCAAATTGGGTTCAAGAACCTGATGGGACAAAACGTGGAAAGGTATGGATTGATTTTTGGTTTTCATCAATAGTAATGCCCAGGTCACAAGGGTCTCACTGGGTCTCTACAGAACAGATACCAGCCAGGTAGGGTCTTTGTTGAGTACATGACCAATTTCAGACACAGCAGGTCAGCTGCAGATAAAGTATATTTGTACCCTTGTTGATGACTGACCATTTTCTCAATCACCAGCATTGGCTGGTTAGGACTCAGTTTACATTACCCTGCTGCACCCATTGCTAGCACCCCATATGATATGAGTGGGAGGTGTTATCACCGGATGGTTGTTGCAAGAGCAGAGTATCTCTTTAGTGCAAAAGATTGAAGAGTCTTGCACAAACAGAGAAAAATCTCTCCATTGTTCCTCTTGAATCCAACAGTGCAAATCTGAAGCAAAAATCAAAATTGTGAACGAGCAAGATCTATAATGTGACAGTCACAAATACAGACATATCATGAATGGCTTGAGTGGGAACAATGAAGCTCCAGACACAAACTCCACTCTTCTTCAACTGCACTAAGAGTCTGTGCTACTCCACAAAATCACAAGATTGTTGAGTAACTCTCCAGGAGAATCCACCATCTTGATGGAACCCCTGATGCAGCTGGACTCTATGAACAGAATGTAGCATAATATATATACATATATTACATAATACATGAATGCAAAATGTCTGCTAAATTAATGAATTTTATAGGTAAACTGGTGGAGATTCTCTTCTCCACTTTGCAACTATGATGTCTATGATTGTATGTGAGACCAGGATGTTCACTGTGAATGTGAATTTCCTCTAAATGCTCTATCCAATTTCAAAGAGTGAAGATGCGCATGCTGGGGACTTGGGAACTTTTTGGCAAGTTGCCTAATCCTGAGTGAAAAAAATCAGGTTCCTGGAGGGGTGCCACTGCCTGAAACACTTGAAAGGATGACATATGCACACAGGACAGAGGACGAGAAGAGAGAAACCCAAGCACCACTTGGTACGAGCTCCATAGCTGCAGTCACAGGAGATTTTTCACGGCCTTCTGCCCAGAGACGCAGTCGCTCAGCCTCGGCAGCATATACTGCTCGTCCCTGTGAAAGGAAACAGTGCACATTATTCAGTGGAACAGATTCCCTTGGACTAGCCATAATGGGGTAACATCTCATACTTCCCTATGTACTCTCCAGGTGATCATGATATGAGCATGATCCTAACCTCACAAGATCATAAACAAAATGTCTCCAACAGGATGCTTATCAAGAACTGCTGGTCTTTCTTGTGTGCAAGTACAGTCGCTATATATATGTTTCCCAACCTTCCAAGTAAAGCTCTTTTGTTGCATCCTGCCAAACTGGGGGACTACAATAATATGCCAGTGCCAAGCATTTCCCCTTCCAGAAAAAGACTCATGAATAGGATAATGAGTCAAGGATCACGTACTTCCTCATCGAACCAGCGTCCGCGCCGAAACCATGCATTCACAAAGGCCAGCACAATTCGTGGAGGGGTAAGGTAGTTCACTGCTTTGCCAGTGCCTTTGACAGTCCGTAAATTTGGCACTAATGCTCTTGCAACAGTCTCAGGTTGCTCGCAGATGATATTGAACATCTTCTTGTTTTGCAGGGAAGCACCGCTGGAGTCACATTGAGTATTCTTTGTCAATACTGGAACAAAAAATATTGTACATTGCAAGCATCCATCCTCAAGTTTCTCCTCAGCTTATGCCATGACAGGAAAAGTGAAGTTTGATCCTAGAGCTCCCATTTTTGGAACCTAGTGTTGTGTTAGAAACACAACACTGTCAAGTGATGACCAGAAATCAGAAAACTTTCTGTGAGTGGGTCAGGTTGTCTACTTATGTCTTGATAGATGATCATGTACCTGAGAAGTAGTTCAGTGAGCACCATGCCTGGGGATGCAGTGTGGATGCCAACACGAGAACCCTTGCACTCTTGCAAAAGGGATCCAGACAACTGTCTCAGGCCACATTTTGTTGCTCCATAACTGGCACATATATCTATGTCAATTCATTGTGGACAATATGATTCCATGAAACTTCAAGGCAAACATCTGAATCCTCCAATGCATCAGAAGAATACAACAGCTGCTGACATGAAATGGAAAGCAATTGAAAAAAGTACTACCAAAAAATGTTGACCAGAATTGATCAGCTATTAAGGAATAGCTACCTACCTCTCTAAGAAGAAATCCAGAAACAAAAAGCTGGAGAACAATTCAAAAGACACTTACGCTGCAGTCAGAGGAGTACTTGCACCACCAGAACCAGCCCCATCCATGTTGAAAATATGGCCTCCTTTAGGTTGTTTCTTCATAACACGAATAGCTTCACGGGTGCAGATTAAAGATCCAGTCAAATTCGTGGACACAATCTGTAGGCAAACAGGACCACTAGTCAGACCTCAATCAATCAGTGAACTACCTTACATCTGTCCAAAGCAAGGATCTGCCAAAGAATTAAGTATTCTTTAGCCGCAAAGACATTGCTGGAAATACATCAACCTCTCACTTCATATAACAAATGCTTCTTAAGGATGTAGCAGATTTCTTACTTGAGAGATTTCTTCATCTGAGAATTCCACTAATGGCCTGAAGCCCTTATTCATACCCGCATTGTTGATCTGTTACACATCACCATGTCTACTTTGTCACATGCACCAGTCTAGCTTCTACAGCTACAAGTATGTTGTTCCAATGAGACTAGCAAAGCCACCAACAAATATATACAAATGAGCATGGAAATTTTAGCTCACCCAAATGTCAATTGTTCCCAGCTCTTTCACAGCAAAATCTGCCAGTGCTTGCACCTCCTTACTCTTGGCAACATCACAAGGTATACCAACCACCTTTGACCCTCTTTGTTTTGCTTTTAAAATTTTTGATACCATTGCTTCAGAGTCTGCAGCCATGAGTAGGTTATCATATTTCTCTTGAACCTCTTGTTGGAGCTCCCTGACTGTGTCTCTTACTGACTCAGGGCTGTTTTGTCCAGGAAGAAATCAAGAAACACAAAGCTGAGTAAGAACTTGCTCAAAGCTCCACAAACATGTGTTCAAATCAACTATGGAAATGACCTTTTTTTAGTTGAGCCTCCATAGTACAAAGAGAAGTTGAATAACTGAGTGAAAAATAAAGTGGCAACTGAGAAGAGGAAAAAGTATGTCAAGAGTTTTGACTTTGACCTACCTACGAGAAGCTATAATGACATTGTCTCCAACACGCAGAAACTCACGAGCAAGTGCCTTGCCTAGGCCACGGGTGCTGTTGAAGCTCAGCAAACAAACAATCTAATCAGTAAATAGAATGTACTGCAGATTTACCCAGCAACCTTCTCATTCTTGAATACTCCAATTGCACATGCAAAGAAACCTCACATAGACATATCTGCAAGTTGATGCAATGAAAGGAGACACAGCATCACCAAGGAGGTGATCGTCCAGAGTCAGACTCAACGTATAAGATTTGCAGCTGAGGTTAGGAACTGCTGATTACCTTCCAGTGATGACAACATTGCGGCAACCTGATCTGGCATGGCTGTCCAAAACCTGACCAGCACCAATCATGGAACCCACAACAATTCCAGCAAGCCAACTGAACCACAGTACACCTTCCTGATGTGATTCACCTCCTGTCAAGTTCATTCAATAAATACCCTGGTAAGACACTATGCCGAATTCTTTTTGGGCATAAGCAGAGCAATCTGTGCAACACAAGCTGGTTTTTGCTATGCTTGGTTCTTGGAATACCATGTTCCATAACTGAATTTCTCCCACAAAAGGAATATTGAGGTGATATAAAGCCATGCCATAAATACAAGGTGGTCACAACAGCATGCACACAAAGCTCCTCAAAGAAGAACACATATTGCAAAGCATTCGGCCAATGACAGGGAGTCAGTGTTAATGCCCATGTTGCAAGCATATGTGGGACTTAACATATGTAGGCAAATCATGCTGCAAGCACATCAGCAAATCTGGCTATGAATGAGGAATAGATTGACACATTCCAAGTTCTTAAGGTAAGAGTTGAGCACCACCAGCAAAAGAGCTCTGCAAAATCAATGTCAGTGGTAGGTTAAAACCTTTGGCAAGGGTGTGAAGGGTGAAGGAGATAATATATCATACTGCCTTTTTCCGGGAAAACACTAGTACCATGCTTCTTCTAACTTCTCTGACAACTGACAAAAGATACAATAATCTACACTTACCAGACAGCTGAAAGCCAGTTGCGAGAATGGCTCCTGTCGCTGTCATGATGAACATGTACTTTCCAAGCTCCTTTGAGAACTGTCAAATACCCATTTCACAGAGAAGAAGAAGAATAAGCAGACAATAATCTTGAAGTCCGACAAAGCTCAAGGACAAGGATTGCACAAAGGAATGTTACTACTCTCCTACAACAGCAGAACATTTGCTTATCATCAAACCTATTGTACACAACTGCAGCAGACACACAAAGTGCATCCTGTGGGCTGCAGCAGTATAGAAGTAGGCATGCAATTGTGGACCTCAATTGCTTTGCCTTGACATATATGTAAGAGCTCGAGCAGCAGCATGCACTATAGTATGTCCAACAAGAGAAAAGATGCGACAAGTCGAGTGAAGCTCCTGCAAGAGAAATCAGAAATTGCTATACATACCGCCATGAAGTCTTCCTCAGCCCTATGAAGTCCATCCACAACTCTCCTCCTTAACGGCTCAATGGCTGAAGGACTACTACCGTCGAGCAAGCGGAGAGGATGCCACCGAAGCTTTCGCTTCCTCCTCTTCGATTCTGCACCCATTTTCTTTTGAGGAACGCCACTCAGGAATCGGACAGAGGAGCTCACGAGCTTCCTAAACGACGTGTCAGGACTACTGTCAGCAAGGTGTACAAGCTTCTCTTGGTCTGCAAATTCTGGAAAGCTTTCTAATGGAGAGACGTCAGGTTCATCGAGCTCCAGTAAAGAAGAAGGAGTTTGCACATCCAGCAAGTTCTCTAGAAGTTTGTTCGTCTGAACAAAAGGATGCGCAAGAAGCTGCTCTTCTTCTGTTTGTGATTCAGCATCTCTTCTTTCTTCTTCACCTTCGTTCGTCTCATTTTGCGCCAAACTCCTGATCCGTGTCTCCGTCTTGACCGCGCGTGAATACTTCCGCTTGAAACCACTATTTCCTCTCTGAAACAAATTTCTCGTCGACAAGTATAGCGGGGGGAACATCATCACAGATCTGTATGTCGAGGAAGAAGCTTGCAACCTACAAGACTCGAATTGCTGCTTCCTAAGCACAGGACGACTCCAGAAGACTTTCTGACGATGATGCCTTCGCAGTTTCCTAATTCCACTACTACCGGGCAAAGCTTGCACCAAAGACAGAGCAGGACGATCATCGCCATAGCCATGGATCACCTGCAAGCTTCCTATTACTACATTCTGCAAACTAGCCATCTCTTTTATCTATCTATCTAGCTACACACGAAAAAAAACACACTTCCTGCAAAACTCTCACACAAAATACACTGCAAACTCTCTCGCGCCCCCGTCCAGTTGCAAATCCGAATTCACGGAGTCGAATTCCAGCAACGAAATCCGACTAGTCCGTGAACAAAAGCATCAAAAACTGGAAGGAGGCAGTAGAGAAAGACAGTAGTGAACCTGAGAAGAGTCACACCATTGCCATCTCTTCCAAACAGACAAGCTTCCTGCAAAAGGCGGCAGGAACATTCACGCTAGCAAGCACTGGAGATAGTAGCACGCAATCTCTTCCATGATCGTCGACTGCTCGGTCAGAACTGTGAGAGACACGAAAGCGACGATACGTTCGGCAAAAGAGGAGAACAACAATAGCACGCAAGCCTTTCGATTATCGTCGAGTCCTTGGTCAGAAACGAGAGCCACGAAAACGATGTGTTCACCGAAAGAACAGTAGCGTGGAGGAGGAGGAGGAGGATACCAAAGCGATGATGGAGTGCGGTACACAGTAACAGGGAGGGACGCACGCATGCACACTCCCAGTTTTTCAGGTGGCGTGCTTGAGGCAGCACCGCATACGACTATTGTCAAGATTGCTTAACAGATTCTCTCACTGCCAGCCAGATTCTTCTTCTGTTTCTTTTCCATTAGATTACTGATTGTAATTAGTGCGCTTGTGAGATCGTAATCTCTGCCACAATTCACACGTTGCGTGCGAAATCGAAACACCAAACACATGGCTCAGCTGATTAGTTTATGCTGATCAAGAGAGAGAGAGAGAGAGAGAGAAATGGGTGGCACAAACCCTAACAGACCTGGTGCTTCCAGATAGAGAAAGAGATATTCATAAGACAAAAAAGCAATCACACCTGGAACCTTTTGAGCAGATGCAAAAATGCACAAGCAAAAAAGCCAACAGATCTGGAAAAAACTTTGGGAAAAGTGCATGCATGCATGATGCTGTTGAGCACCAGAAAACACAGCAACCCAAAAACTGGCAACAGAAAAACTTGCAACACTTTTGGATTTTTCTGGAAGAGTAATAAACAGCAACAATGCAAAAGGTGTTGGGTTTTTTTTTGTTAAGAGCTTGCAATTGCCAAAAGCTTACACAGTCGTTTTTGTTGCCTTTTGAGCATCATGAACATGGCGGGTTGGAGAGAGATAACTAATGGCTATGGAGAAACATGCCTAGTCTTCATGGATCATGATATTCATGCTGTGTGTTCTCCCCAATCTTTTGCTAAAGGATTTGGTTTGCACAGTGGATGGATTTCCAAACCATCATCATCATGAGACTCTCGTGGTGCTCTGACCAATCACCCTCATCCAGGCCAGAAGAATCACAACCCTATGAACTAAATGGAAGAGAAAAAGAACTGGCCTTGAATACAGGACTTGGAGTCTTCCATGGTGCCTTTGGGATTTGGTTTGCAGAGTGGATTTCCAAATCATCATCATCACAGGACTTTTGTGATGCTGTGACAAATCACCCTCATCCCAAGAAGAAGAATCACAACACATGGAGAACTAAATGGAAGGGAAAAGAACTGTCCTTGAATACAGTCTTTCTTCAATAGCACCTTTGGTGATAAGCAAGCGAACAAATGCCCCTGCCCAAATGGCTGTAGAGGAGAATCACAGTGCTGGCAACTTTTGAGTTTTGTTTTCTTTTGGTATCATCACAACCTCCTCAATTCCAAGAGCAAAACCTCCAAATTGTCATAGGCCTTCAATTTGAGCAGAGATTCAATCATGCAAAAAGCAAGCCCTGCCATCTGCTCCTCCACACCCATAATTTTTGCTGCTACAAGTGATCAATTCTTCAAGTAATTGTGGATTGGTCCATAAGTGACCTGCATAGTGAAACACTGACACAGATCATGGCTTCTCATCAGACATAAAGGTTGATGCTCAACACAGAACCTGCAGTGTGAAGTGCCGTCAAATGGAGGTTCCCATACACATATAACACTGATCCAAGGGGGTCATCTGCTCAGGAAGACTCTCAAGATCTGTTTGAAATTTCAAATGCTGCTGATCCACAGTTTGAATGTTGCTCAAAGCCTCTCATGAATAATACTGTGGAGAAAGAACCTTAAGAAATGTGCAATGACATGCTAACAAAAACACTGACCTTATGGCTTGGAGTCAAGAGGATACAGCCATAAGTCCAGGACATGCCAGGCCTCAGAATGCAAGGTCAGATGAGAATAGAGAATTCATTGAATGCCAGGAGTTCACAAACATTGCATAAATGCATACAAGGAGATCAGTGAGAAGAAGAGCTGAATACAGAAAGACTCACCTGTTGAACAGTATGGTTTAAGCACAAGTGCTCTTCACCAAATACATTGTGTTACTTGAACTACAAGCCATTCATGAGGACTTTGCAGCAGCACGTTTTGGTAGACCAGAAATGAAACCAGCTCGTCCATCATGCTGCGATGACTGCTTGAGAGTACCAGCATTGGGAATACTTTCTGTGTCTTCTTGCTGTGAATGCTTCAGAGTACCAGAGATGGAAACACTGCCTTGTCCATCCTGCTGTGGCGATTGCTTGAGAAAAGGAGCTTCCAATCCTTCAACTTTGTATTGCCCAGTGCTGCTGCCTTCCTTGAAGAACCCTAGTTCTGTCAAATCCTGCTTCACCATCAAATTCCTGCCATCACCAGAAGAACTCCAGCTCTTTGAGAACTTCCAAACTGGTGTCTGCAACAACACAACCATTGCGACACAAAACTTTCAAGGATGATTGATTGATACCTTTCCATGCGACACTCCAAATAGTCCTTGGAAAACTTACGGCATTTCTCCGATTCGTATTTGTTGGCCTTCAAGCACTCCATGTACGCTTTCATTGCCTGAAACATACAAGAATTCCGCACTATCGCCTTCTCAGCTACCGATATCTTTTCTCCAAGAAAAACTCCAAAAGCTAAATGCATTCCAAAAGGATTGAAAGCAAAACTGACAAGAAAACAAATCATAACTTTCTTCACAGAAAGCTACAAAACCTTGAACTTCGCTTGAACCAACATCAGAGCGCCCCAGCCTCGCTACAGCGTTGATGAAAAAAATGATTGCGAGACAGAGGGATCACAGTGGGAAGACACAGCGAGAGAGAGAGAGGGAGCACGTACTGGTTTGCATTCTTCGAGATGGTCTAAGGGGAAGACTCCTTTCTCCGGAGGTATAGGTTGCAGGCCACGGCCTCCTCCGAAAGCTCCTCCTGCAGCCATGGCGGTTCTTGACGTTCTTCCTGTGATGCACGAGAGGATTTTGATGCTTTGCAAATCCTTCAGGAGAGATCCTTCGATGTGTGTGCTCCATAGCCCACGCATCTGCTGCTAGTGATCTTCCTAGTGGGTGTCTTGCCCGATCTAACCCTAACCCTAACCCTAGGAATCCTCTCTGCGAGCACTAGTCCTCAACAGGGATCTTTGGCGTAGCGAGCTTGGGTTTTGGGGTTTTGGTGATGATTGTGGTGCTTTGATTGGATTCTGTCGTAGTATACTAGGATTCGAGCTCTCAAGCATTGCAGAGAGGTTTTGCTCGGGCTGTTGTGCTGAAGAAAGAAAAGGATCTTACCAAGGAATAGGGGTCAAGAGCTGATCAAGATGAAGCTCGACGTGAATGTGCTGCGCTATCTATCCAAGGAAGAGTTTCGAGTACTCACAGCGGTCGAAATGGGCATGAAAAATGTACGTCTTCTTCTTGCCGTCTCCTTACCTACCTGGAAACTGTCTCTTCTGCACATGAACAAAGTTGAGCTCTTGCTGATGACTGTCTTCTTCTTCTACTTTCTCTTGGCGGTGGTGAGAATTTTTTCTTATGAGTGTTGGTTTTTAGTGTTCAAGCTTTGGTTCTGAACTAGTTGTCACAGTTAGCTTTGAGATGCGTCGCTGCTGGTGGAAGAAGCAAACAATCTGAACTCGATAATGAAGGTGGAAGAAGAGAATTCTGCTGTGCAAGTGAGCGATTGTGGTTTTGTGCTGATTTTTTTTCTATCTCTATAATGTGACAGCACGAGATTGTGCCAGCAGAACTTGTTGATCGAATTGCAGGCCTGAAGTAAGTCTCTCTACTTCTCTTCTTCCTCTGCTGTGTGTGGGGATACGCTGCTGAAGAATTACGCGTAGAGTGTAAGATGCATGGCGACTGACTGGTATTTGTATTTGATGTGAGTTCTGATAGGTGATGGTGCTGTGCAGGCATGGAGGAGCATTCAAGAATATGAAGACTCTACTGCGGCACAAGCTTGTTCATCATGATTCCTCCAAATGTATGTCAATTTTGTGTGAAAGGCAGCAGGTTGGAGGGCTTGTGAAGGACTAGAAACTATGCAATTCATGGTTTTCAACAAAGAGTTGATGGACATAATTAGAACTGCAATTGCATTCTCTTCTGGCATTGGCAATAGTCCTTGATGAGGAGACTGGGGCTGCGTTTTCTAGAGGTTGTGACCTTTAGCTGATGTGCTTATGTGATGGACAGATGATGGATATCGGCTTACAAACTTGGGATATGACTTTCTGGCAATAAAGACAATGGTCAGTCGGGGGCTGATATCAGGTGTGGGTCGTCAGATTGGGGTTGGAAAAGAATCAGGTATGCATTGTGTTGTATTGGAGCTCCAGATCCAGTGCTTTTTTGAAATCTGAAACTGATTTTCAATCCTTGCTTCAATCCCTGCTGAAACAGAACAAGCATTCATGTGATTCACTGGTTTGATGGGGGTGCAAAGACATTTTTGAGGTGGTAACGCCAGAAGGGGAGACCATGGCTCTCAAGCTACATAGGCTGGGCCGCACATCATTTCGTGCTGTCAAGTCCAAACGTGACTATCTGAAGCATCGCAACAGTTATTCCTGGTTGTATCTTTCTAGGCTGGCAGCTCTCAAGGAATATGCTTTCATGAAGGTCTTCTCTTCCTTCCCCCTCTTTCATCAATTTTCTATTCTTGTCAGGAAACCTTCTGGCTTGTTAGGAAACATTGAATCACCTCCCTAATTGTGGCAAGACCTTGAAGATGGCTTGGTTTGTGTGTATTTGGATCTTAGACTTTCTGTCATATTCTCGGTTTCAATCTTTTCTTTATGTTTAGAGCAAGGGTCATTTCTGTGCAGGCACTGGGAGAGCATGGTTTTCCTGTTCCAAGGGCTGTCGACTGGAACCGGCACTGTGTATTAATGACTCTGGTGGAAGGCTATCCTTTGTAAGTGTTGGCTGTGTCCTGCACATCTGTTCTGATTTCAGTACAGGTGGCAAGAACCACTATGAGAAATTCAAGGTGGATTAGATGAGAGCATGTATCGAAAGAAACTTACAGGCTGGATGTGATTTGTTGGCAGGGTTCAAGTGAAGAAGCTACAGAATCCTGAACGTGCATTTGACACAATTTTAGGGCTTATAACACGTCTTGCAGAGCATGGCCTCATCCATTGTGACTTCAATGAATTCAATCTTATGGTACCTCAAACTAGGCGATATGTGGTTTTGCAAAGTCCATTGTCTTGCAGGAGTCAAAAACAAGCCAACACTAGAGTTAATTAGAGTTGAAGTTCACAAGTTTACAGAAACTCAGGATGCCGATGTTTGTATAATTGTTTGGCCAAATTTTTGAGCAGATTATTGTTTTCTACACCCACCATCCAGAGTTGATGAAGTGGGGAGTAATGACAGCTAGCCACTGTCATTCATGATGAACATGATGGTCTGATACTTTGTGAGTCATACTCAGAAGGTTGAGACTGCACCCATTCTTTCTGTTTTTTTGGTTTTGGCTGTATAACAGTTATCTCAAAGTTCTGTTTTAGAGTTACCTCTGCAATTTCATATGCATGTAGTTATGTAAAAACATTTGCAAAATACCTGAAGTGGGCATACAACTTGGTGTGCAGGTTGATGATAAGGAGAATATCACAATGATTGACTTTCCTCAAATGGTGTCTGTCTCCCACCGTAATGCAGAAATGTAAGGTCAATGTGCTCCTGGCTTGTTGAAATTGAGGCTTTACCATCAATCAGTTGTGAAGTCCTTGGTTTGAGATGTTATTGAAGTTTTGTCTACTTGACTAAAAGACACTTATACAAAGAATCATCAATGGCTGGCCAAAGGCAAAGGTTAACTAATAATCTCTTTCCACAAGCAGGGGTTGGACCCAGGGAACCAGTGACAGTGGACTGCTCAAAGAATGACAGTTTTGTAGATCTGCTGCCAGCAACACTGAAGTCTGATTCTTGTGGGATCTTGAATTAGGTACTTTGATCGAGATGTGGAATGCATTTTCAAGTTTTTTGGGAAAAGGTATGTTGATGCCACTCTGTAGGTCTTAAGTTTGCTGCAGTCTTCAGTCTGATGCTTCATGAAGTTGTTTCCATTGGACCCTTGCATGGCTTTGTAGTCTCTACATATGCCCAGTTTACACATTTCTGAAAAGAGTTTCAGTATTCATCTTCAGACACGTCTCTTGCCTTTTTTATTGGCTTCAGAAATTCCTTGTGTGACCTACCTTGCAGGTTTAACTTTTCACCTTCAGGAGTTTTGAAGGTCGAAAGAGATATGAATGGAGGAGGAGGTGTTGATTCTTATAATGAGGAGGGAGATGGACGACCTGATTTTGAGAGTGTAGCTGGGGGTCTGGGAACACTAGATAAGGAGCTTTCAGCAAGTGGGTTCACCCGTAAGAACCAGGAAGTCCTTGAGAAGGTCAGTTTCTTTTCATGTTTTGTGTTGCACTGATGATCTGAAATTTGAAGACTCTGATATGTGTACTTTTGAACTTTTGGCAATGGAATTCATACTGTGCTGTTGAGGCATGTCAATGGTTGCAAGTTGCAAGGCAACTGGTGTACTGACATTCTTCAACCTTCCCAGTTTGTTGAAGATGCTGAAGGTCTTGAGGAGGAGGGCTCTTCAGAGGAGGAAGAAGAGGAAGAGGAGGAAGAACATTGCATTGTACACTTGCAGACTGAGGTGGATAATATAGATGAAGATGTTAGTGACCTCAGTGCATTCAACATGCTTTCTGTCTCAAATGGGGAGCAAGAAGCTGGGACAGAGTCAACAGTTTTGTCAGATGACATACAAGGAAGGTCTATATCAAGCACTCTGAGTGGTACAGAAGAAGGCACAGCAACAAAGCTGGTAAGCTTAGGTTTTGAGGACACCTCAAGGCTGTGGTGTGTAATTGTCATCAAGCACATAGTGTTGAAGTGGTTAGATAACTGTGTTCACTTGCATGACAACTAAGTCTTCATCATACCTGGTCAAACTTTCTGCTTTGAGGCTTCAATGATCCATCAATTGTAGGTTCCACACTATGCTGCCCTCTTACTCTGGTTTATACTTTTACAACAACACAGGATGCAGGGGAACAAAGTGAAGGAGATGCTGACTCATCATCAGGTGAAGAAAGTCCTGAAATGCAAAAAAGGTTGGGGAAGCAGAGGCGTCGAGCTGCTGTGGCAGTGCGAACAGGTGGACGGGCACACACTAGTAGAAATGCTTCCAAAGACAAAGGAGGCCGTAGGTCAAGGCATGTGAGCAGCTCAAGTGGTTATGACTTTTGAAACTTTTCTGACAGAAAAATGTATGGACAAAATTAGCAACAAGCTGTAGGGAGATAGCAGGATGGTCAACGTTTGAGTTGCTTCTGGTGCTTGTTTTAAAAACCTTACCAGTTGGCAACCAAACAGCTGAATGCAGACCATTTGAAAGCCTCGGATTAAGAGAAACATGAGTATGATGTTTTTCACCAGGTGAAGCATCTTTTTACAGTCATGGATCAGGTGTGATGTCAAATGCACACTGACATGTGAAAATATGATTCTCATGTTTTAAAGCAAAAAAGTCCTCCAGTTAGTTTTGTCATTCAGGGTGATGATTTGCATTCTTGTTTGTCTTTCCAACAAATTTTGCAGCAGGCTGTTACCCCTGCTCCTCCATTCTTGAACATAGGCAGCTAATTAGTGGAGAAACTGTTTTCTTGTAACAGAGAAATCCTTCCTATTGTGAAACTAACTCTGATTCTTAAAGAGTGTTTTTTTGTTGATGACAAGGTTTGATTCTGCTATGGATCCAGATAGAGGAATCAAGACTGGAGATGGATTGATGATGACCTTGGTCTGCTTCAGATTGTCTGCCCAATTTTTTGCAGGTTCTCTCAAGGACAAAGAAGTGCTTCTGGTTTCAATGATGAATTGCAATTGCAGGTAGAATTCTATCCATTAAATGGATTCGAGCAATGTGATGGACTCTACGTCGAGCAGATCTGAAGAGACCTCTGAAATCAGCATACCAAAACAGAAGGGTGAGAAAGCAATCCAGTGAGAAAGGAACCATCAGAAAAAGAAAGCCATCAAAAGTTGCAGCTTCAGTTTCAGCTTCAGCACTGAAGAATGCTAAGGTGAGACAGTGCAGTGGAATGGCAGTGCTGACGACAAGCCAGGAGAGAATTGCATTGCGGTATAGGTGTGCCCATGCTGTGAGGATGTCTGAATGGCTGCTCATACGTAAGCAGATCGATACTACTAAGGTCAGGTCTGTAATCATTGCCACTGATGCAAATTTGAAGGCTAGACCATTGTAGAAAGATATGATCAGTGGAAGATTTGTGGAGAAATCTTCAACTGTTGATGTAGTTGTAGCATCTGTAGGTGCAAGTGCTGATGGGTATTTGCTGATAAAGGTGTGATCTGCTGCAGAATTATTGCAGAAGCTGTTGGCCAGCAGAGGTTGTTGCAAGCGCACCCCATATGTGTGAGTCACAATGAGTGTGACAACCAGAAGTATTGTGACAACAGCAGTCAAAAACCCATTGGAAAATCTTTGCAGATATTCCTCTACCTCAGGTCTTTCCAACAAGAGCTTTTGGATGCCGAGCTTGACATGATCATCAGAGTTCAATCCTAGTGCGTAATCAAGAGGCATCATGCCAAATTTGTTGAGTGTTGCAGCTTGGAGGCACCAACGGTCTTCAAGACATAGAGCTTTCACCACAGCAATCCGGCCATTCTGTACAGCTCTGTGAAGGGGTGTTGAATGCACAGCATCCAAAGCATTGACTTCGTCTGGTCGCCACATCAATATGTGATATATAAGCCGTTCATGCGCCTGCTTTGCAGCTGCATGTGCAAGTGTGGATCCATCCCATTCCCCATTCTCCTTGTACACATTCTCAAGCTGCTTGAGGAGAAAGAAGGCTACAGACATGTGTACGTCCAGATCTGTTGCTAATTGCAACAAGTCAGCAAAGAGCTCGAATGTTTCTTCAGATGTTGCTGATCGGAGCTGGGCCGCAGCTCTCACCTTCTCCAGTAGCAGTCTCACAACCTGGGTATGACCGTTCTTCACAGCATGAAACAATGGTGTCAATCCTTCGTCATCTTTACCATTTACAGCAACAAAGTCAACTTCGGATTGTTCCAAAAACATGTGCACAATGACTTCATGCCCCTTGCATGCAGCCAAGTGCAGTGGGGTTGAACCTGAGGTATCTGTCTCATTAACCTTGATGCCTATCGCATTCAATAGCAATCCCAGTATCTGCATGTGACCCCTCTCAGCAGCCAAGTGCAGTGGGGTGGAACCTATGCCATCTTTCTCATTGATTTCAATGCCCGTCATGCGCAACAACAATGCCAGTACCTTGATGTGACCCTGATCTGCAGCGAAGTGCAGTGGGGTCCAACCTGCACTATCCTTCTCATTGATCTGTATGCCCGATGTTGTTGCACTCAACAGCAATTGCACCATCTGGTTGTCTCCCAGTTCAGCAGCAATATGTAGTGCTGTCATCCTGTGGCTCATCTGCTGCTGTGGTGACCCGACATCCTCAACTGGAAATAGACATTTTGGGGCACCAGATTCACTTGTAAAATTAGGCCGAATGATCTCATGCCAATTGCAGGACTTTGCAGTTTTGACATTCAGATCGATGTCAGGCCGCATCTGGAGAAGTAAAGCTAATGCATCTGACTGACCACTATGAGCAAGCAAGTGCAATGGTGCAAATCCATAGACATCCACAGTGTTGAGTACATCAGAAACAGGAGCCTGCTCAGTGTTGTTCTGTTGTAAAAGCACTTTGATCATCTCCATGCAACCATATATTGCTGCATAGTAGAGAGGAATCCTTCCAAGAATATCTCTTTCGTTCTGACATCCCCGCATTCCTCTCCGCCGCTGCTCTTCCAACAAGAGCCGCACCACTTCACACCGTTGGGCAATCGTCCCTCGCTTGGGAAGTAGCTGCTGCTGCAAGTACCCTTGATGAGTGATGGCTGCATGGGTCGAGTCCTGGAGATCCTGATTATCATCACCATCACCTTCAGCCGCCAGATGAAAAGCCGTGAACCCGTCGTCCGTCACGGCATCCAGCCTCACTCGCGGATCCGCCAACAGTAATTGTATCACTCCAGTAGTACTACAAGCAAGCCTAGCGGCCAAGTGCAAGGGCGTTAGGCCATAGAGCGCGGTAGCGTTCACATCCACTTCTTGTCTAGCCAAAAGGAGCTGCACGAGACGACGATAAGAGTTCTCGTTATTGTTGTTCTCGTTCTCCTCCTCGCTGCACCTGCTCGTGACGGCAACGTGAAGAGGCGTTCGCCAATACTTGTCGTGTGCATTGACGTCGATTTTGTCCGACCGCTGCTGCAAGAGCAATTGCACCACGTCCAGCGACTGCTCCGCGCTGTCGTTGTCTCTAGGATCGCAGAATGCAAGCACTGCTCGATGCAGCTCTAGTCCAGCCTTCATGCGCAGAGCTTCACGCTCAGCAAAACTTTGGCTCATACCAGAAGTGACGTTCATGCAGCTGCGATTCTTGAGATTGCGATCTGCAGGGTCTTCATACAAGTCTTCATGATGCTGCTCCTCCTGTTGGGCGGAATCAATTCCAACACTGGCAAGACTTTCTTCTAGGTCATGAGCTTGCACCAGCTCCTCCTGCATCGTTGCCAGCTGAAAATATCACGGGAATATTTGCGACTACAAGAAGTCTAAGAAACACACTACTGGATCAGCTGACAGATCAGAAGGTTTCGTGCTACTCCAGGCTGATATTCTGATGAAAATGGGATCTTGCAAAGCAGCTGGCCGTGATGGTGCGCCAGAAGAACTGATGATTCTTGTGGCAACTGTCGAGGAGGGTTTTATAAGGACGAGTGCACTTGGGTGGGCGGTCACTGCAAAGAAGAAGGAACGCAAAATCTCAAAACGGAGAATTTGGATCAGCGAAACGGCCGGGGGCTGGAGCGGCTCCTGGTGTTCCTCATCCTCCACACACACACACACACACGCTCTCTCTCTCTCTCTCTCTCTCTCAGGGTCGGTGACCCCACTTGGGTACGTGTAAGTTCCCTGCTACTCCTAAGAATACTAGGCATAAGATCCGTTCCACTCCCTCTTACGCCTAGAAGTAGTAGGTGTAAGATCCTTCTCATTATTTGTAAGGATTGGGTGTAAGATCTATCCTCTTTTCTAAGAGGGATATACAGAGACATAATAAGGCAGCTTTAATTCCTTCTCACTCGTAAGGATTGGGTGTAAGATCCCTCCTCTTTTTCTAAGAGGAGTAATCAGAGACCTAAGGCAGTGTAAGATCCTTCTCATTCTTAAGGATTGGGTGTAAGATCCCTCCTCTTATATTCAGAGAGATAAGGGCATCTCCACCCCACACGTGGTGCAAACACCCTTTTCATTAAATCCTGAAATCCTGCTTCACTCCTGTTTTGATGTCCATTTTGCAGTGGTCGTTTTAACCCCTTTAAAATCTTTTTTCTACTATGGATTTGGACAGCGCCTATTACTCGTCTAGATGTAAAGACATAAATGGTCTTTGAGAGTTTAAAGGGACTTTTATGACGTTAGTGGGAGGGGACAGTGATCATTACACACTATTCTATTTTAACATAAAGGAGTTGTTAAGTTTTGGGGTGGAGATGCTCTAACGACTGAGCCCTCCAAATACACTTCTGGAAACTTCTCCAAGTGCTTTATAAACCCACAAGAATTTTACTTATTTCTTCTAGTCTACTTCTGTTTTACAACAACTTTTTTTTTTTTTTTTCCTATTTCATGTTGAGATTTGAGAAAGGAGTTTGCATTGTCTTTGAGAGACTTTTGTGAGCTGTCAATCACAGAACTTTGAGCTAATAGAATAAGCAAATTTATTCCCTTGAATGAACCAGTGGCTTGCTCAATGCGTGGTGGCTCTGCACCAGTGATCATTTTGGATAAAAATTGTCACTTTTTCTCAAATAAATTGGAAGTTTTTGGACAAATGTTTTTACAAGTGTAAATTCCACTAACTCTTGTTTTTTGGGGGGAAAAAAGTTCACCAAAATTTTTGCATCACAAAATTGAAAAAAAAAAACCCTTGCTCTACAACTTATTGCAAGTTGAAACCAGCAACACTTAGAGAAGGAAAGGTTTCCAGAAATTCCAAAAACATGAACTCACATCCATCTAGTGTTAGGTAAAGCCCTAGGGGAGGGCATTCCCCTAGAATAAGGCCCCACATTCCCCTTAGTGTTAGGTAAATTCTACTGTAGTGTTAGGTAAATTCTATCTTAGTGTTAGTGCTTTAGTGTGGTAGTAACACTTGGTAAACATTCCTCAAAATGTGTGACCAAAAGAAATCTGCCAGGGTCAACCTGCACCCCCTTTGCTATGTACTAGATTAATTAGTTGGGGGAAGGGTTAGCAAGGTGTCATAATGAGCCTCTTTCATTGGTCCATCCCAAAAAAAAGTTTTACAAACTTTGGGGACTCCTCATTTATAAAAGTATTCATTCCAACTCCACCCCCCCCCCCCCCCCCCCCCCCCCCCCCCCCCCCCACCCCACCAAAACATGACAGGACAAGAAAGGGAAAAGTGAAAAAAGAAGAAAGAAAAGTTTTAAAAAAAAAA
>Ga0116227_10000712_pt1 | contig 67611 bp, 44 predicted proteins | sample S1TSphgellanicum_FD_89693 | JGI IMG/M metagenome (GOLD analysis project Ga0116227, IMG submission 89693) | Host-associated microbial communities from peat moss isolated from Minnesota, USA - S1T2_Fb - Sphagnum magellanicum MG | ecosystem: Host-associated > Plants > Peat moss > Unclassified...
AAAAAAAAAAAAAAAGGGAGAGAGCTAGTACCTCTCTTGGTAGGAAGCTATCTCACCCCTGGCCCTTTTAATGCCACATGCATGCAAAGGTCAATACCTATTCTTGGATACCATAGAACCTTGGCCCTTTCAACACATGTTTGTCAAATAATTAATTAATAAATATTCATTTCAACAAATGAACTATTCTTGAATATTCACTATTATCCTTCACAACATTTTTTGATTTGGAAGAAATAATTTTTGAAAATTTCAACATTGCTGAAAATAATATAATTAGTGTGGAATTGGCCAAGGTACTAGGGTATAAGAAATATTGTTGTGGGATCACATACTGAGCAAGGAAGGGTGGAGTTGCTCTAGGCACCTAATATGTAATGTCCGAACTCTTCTCTAAGTGGGATATTCGTGAATATAAGGTGCCCTCTGTGTACATTTTGAACTTATCTAATGGCTTTACATTGAGGTACAGATTCTGTGAGTCGTAGTACAAATACTATGGAGGATAATGGCCACAATATCACTGTTTGAGTCAACACCGAAATTTTCACAAATTACAATACCTTCAATGGCTCATATATAGAATTATGAACAACTCATCTCATGGTGGGTGCAGGCTTAGGCAACATAATTGCAGTTCAATTGGGTCCACTTAAATGCTTGTGGAAAAAATCCTTAAGTGTGTATGAGGAGGGTACCTTATATCCATGAATCGTACAAAGAAGACAGATATTGTGTCTACTCCTTAAGAGTGGGAGGAAAATTATGCTTTTCTTCCTAGTGTAAGATCCATGACATTAAGCTAATGGCCTCTACTCGTTTAGTCATGACATCAAGTTTTCCAACAATTGAAAACAGAAACATTGGCAATGGAGCTTTTATCCTCATAGTTTTGTAAGCATTTGAGTACCTTGTTGGAAGTAAAGAGTCTTGAGTCTTCATGTTGAGGTAGGAAAAGTTCACTAATTTCTTCCCATTGGAATTAGGCTAGCAAGTACCCTTGAAATGCTTGCTTGAGGAATGTAAATGTGTTCGCAAGTGAATGGACTTGGTCAATGCATGCAATAGTCTAAGGTGAAAGTCATTGCCAACCATCTAGATGAATTTCTTGTTGTTTTTTAAGACACCAAACTCTATTTCAGTTAGATGAAGGATTTATTGTTACATGTTGGTTTGGGGTTTAACAAGGTGCTTCATTAGGATTTTGTTTTGAAATTTCTATTTGGAATTTGGTGGGAACATGATGGAATCATATGGAACACATTTGGTTTCTTCAATTTTGGGTGACTTCTTTTTAAATTTTTGGAAAAACTTTTCACATGTTCCAAATAAAATCATCAAATAAATAAAAAATCCTATATTTTTCCATACATGTTCCTTACGAAGTTTCTGTAAAGACTACAGAAATTCTCAAAACCGTTAACCTAAAATCCAATATTTTTATTTGATGTCTCCAACAAAATGTGATATTGTGACCCCTATAAAGGTTCCAAATTTGGTCCTGGGGATCGTCCCAAATTTTCAACAGGTTCCAAAGTTAAGTTTCAATTTGCACTGATGTTCTAAAGTTCTTTAACAGATTACATTACATGTTCCCAAATCTGGATGGCCTTATATCAATGGAAGAAGAAAAATTAAAAAACAAAAAAGATCATGAGAGGAAAATGGCATGTTTAGGGCATTGAAATAGATCAAGACCCTATGACATTCTATGGGGAAACATAAGAGTTCATCAATAGTACTAAAGGATGATACATTGGAATTCACTTCAAAATGGTCAAGTATAGAAGAAAAAAATTCAATATCTCTTGTTTGATAGTTGTTAATCATTGATAGCCTCATTCCACATTCATCCATGCCAAAAACGCTTTTCACAAAAAAAAATTCATGAGCAAAATAAACATAGGCGACATATATTATATCTAATTTATGTATGCACATGCACATAAGTAAGGTCTTTTCACCAATATTTAAATTTGACAAATGTCCTATGGATACCACCACCACATGAAAGTTGTGACATGTAATATAAGAAAAAAAATCCTTTTGAATGATAAGTGAAAATTAGAATTGATGGGCCATACTAAAATACGTATATGGTGCAAATGAGACAAAAATAATTTTAAATAAAAAACTTATTGGATGACAAGTGGAAAGCTAGTCTATCAAATTTTCAAATGGAACCAAAAACATGCCATATACCGTGCGCAAAAGAATATTATTTTATTGCCCAAAAACCTAAAAGATTAGCCACTTATGTACTAGTACCTATGTTTGACGACTCCCAAGTTCACTGAATGTTGCTGGCCTAGGGGGTGGTGGTGTTCACTTTACCATCATGTTCTCACCAATAATGACAATTTTTTCCGGTGGACGTGGCTCATCCCATACTTCTCACTATGAAGGAAAGTAGTTTGTTTCGTTTTGTTTTGTTGTTATGAGATCCAGGAAATGGGGATGCTTCAGTTCTTCTTCTTGGTGTCTTTGGAAAGCTCTCAACAAGGAGGGGTGCATGGGCTTGATTCCCTGACTTTTGGACTGGCAGTGCAAAAGTTCTTGAATATTGAATGATTTCTTCACTGAAAATTAAAATGAATCATAGTTGAAAATTTCGGACAAATTGGAATGTGCCTTTGGTGTTCTTGAAAAGATCTTTGATGAGCAGGATTTAATGGAATTTACTTGCCTAAGATTTGGATTCAGAATGTGGGAGATATTGATTTTGAACTGATTTCTGCTGCTGAAAATTCAAATAAATTCCAAAAATTGAGGTTTTGGGGAAGGAAAAATCAGTTGAGGACCTGATAATACTTGGGTTGATGGCACAGGCCACACTAGTTAAGGACTTCATTTGGTGGGAGGCCAGGCTAATTGAAGCCCACGATAAAAGCACGGGCAACTTGCTTAGTTTCGTTAGGTTAAAAGCTTTGTCCCCATGTGTGCAATGGCCCATCTCGTACTGAATTAGTCACATTATTTTCATGTCCACACGGATGTTCCCATGGTAACTTTTTTGATATTTTCACCCAATATGTTCTCAATACGTTCCCCATGAAGAGAACTAAATAGTAGGTAAGTTATATGGCGGAACCACTCGCCCTTGCCAAATTCTGCCAACAAAGTCGGACTGACAGAAATCACAAAGGAAACCTATTCTACAATATAAAAAAGGATTGTTCTTCTGTGGAATGTATATCTACAATAATATTCTGTACTACAGAACAGGACCATTCCACCTTGAAACACATTAAGACTGTTAAGGCGAATGGCATTCCATGAAAGGGCAATGGGTCTACTAGGGTGCATTCCAGAGCGTAACTGGTGATTCCACAATCGATTCAGAATACTTTCCGTGTAAAGCACCAGTGGGTACCCACGGGGTATCACAAGAAAAATGTGAAAAAAACAAAATTGCATGTGCTCCTCGTGCATTACCCTAGACCAGTGTTTTTTTTTTTGGCGAAGTTTTGCCAAATTTCGACCTGAAAAATATGATTTTCGACCTATACAAAGGATTTTCCATGAAAAAAAATGGGCCAAATTTGCCAGATTTCAACAAAAAAAAGTTTCGAGATTGCCAGATTTTTATGATACGTTCCAGTTGGTAGCCAAGAATATAGAAGGATCCTGGTTTTTTTTACTTTCATATTTAGTCTATAGCCAAATCTGGCTAAATCATCTCATGGATGATCACCACTTCAGCTACATCACAAAATTGAAAAAGAAAAACCCTGCCCTACACATTTCCGCATCTGGCCAACCTTTTGTTCCCTTGGGTATGTGAAGCCAAAAAGCTATATTAAGAATTAAAAGTGCTAAAATCAAATGCTTTTTGAGATTTTCAATAGCCAAAATTTGACCAAATTCAAAGAAATCGCCAAATTTCTATACTAGGTTCAAGTAGGTAGCCAAAAATACAGACAGGAGGATATTTTAAAAGTTTACTCTCATGTTCAGCTTGTAGCCAAAATCTGGCTAAATCTTCCTGTGGATCATCACCACTTTGGGTATGTCACAAAATCGACCGATCAATGCTTTTTACATTGCCATAATTTTTTATTATAGTTCAATGGATGCCAGAGCGAGCAGCCGTTAAGCACACTTTTATTAGATATTGGCAATTTCAAGGCTCGCATTTGCCATAATAATAATGGCAATGGATGTATTTTAGCACACAAACTTAATAGATATATTGGTAATTGCAATGATCAGATTGCCCAGAAAAACAATTTTGCCAATAATAATAATATGATGGATGCATGCATTTCTTGCTAAGAATGTTTTTGAGTGCCATACCATCTCATTCAAGTGTTGTTTGGGCATTTATATTCATGATTGTTTATATGAAAGCACTTAACATTGCCTCCTAATATCATGAAAATTTTGCCTTGTACAAGATTAGGTCAGAATTAGTTGAAGGTGGGGTAGAAGGGCATGAAGATGTGTAAGAAGTGAAAGAGGTCCTTCCATCAGCCATCACAGTGTATATGGGGGGAACACTTTTTTCTTAATTTATTAAAATATGTGAACGTAAATATAAGGTCTCATTATGCATATATTGGTTTTTGGATAATTTAATAATTTTACTTAGTTTTATAATAAGATTATTTTCTTAGAATAATATATAATGAATATAAAATATTTGTTAATCCTTGGTATGAAAATATATACACTTGTGTGTATATTATATTCTTTTGATATTAGTTATTAGTAGGTTCGATTAGGAATTTAATCAGTCAAAAATTTTAATAAATGAAGTAATAATCCAACATGGGGAATGTGAAGTGAAAGATCCTTGCACATCATTGATAGTTCAATCATTTTGAAAAAAAAAATATTTTAGATGAATATTCTGCTTTATCACCTTTCAATTATCTAGTTGAAAAATATGTTAAATACATATGGCATGTCAAAAAAGTAGTAATCTTTTCACATGGTCTTACCATGTTCAATTGCATTCTCATCATTCCTCACAACTTCAAGTACTAAAACTACAAATTTAAATAAATATAGGTATCCAAGTTTGATGAAAACAAAAAATTACAGTTGAATTTATGATGGTTTAAATATGTGCATATTTTAAAAATTAAGTAAAATGGGATGGAAAGAAAAAGATCCTTCCCATAATAGCCCCCAAATGATACCTTGTTTGACATAAATAATGTAAAATTTTAACACTTAATGTCCACTTTGGATTCATCAAAGATCCAATGGTTTTGATTGCAACACAGTACAAGGCAATGTTTATTGTGGAGTCCCTTTAGTTTTGAAGACTAAACATGCACATGAATCCCAAGATCAATTTCCCCAAATCTACAATTAGATTATGAAGGGCCATGTCCCCAATTTGTTTACAAAAACCATGGAAGCTTATGTTCTACCTACTTTAGCTGAGTTATGTTAACTATCACTATGACATTTGATTTATTCATGTTTAAGATAGGGTCCAATACATTTATTTGGTTGAGAATTTCATTAGCGAAGATTGGGTGTTAAAACATGTCACTATCAACTTATAATTTGAAACATTTGACACAACCAAGGCAACCCTAGTAAAATGTGTGAAACCTCTCTTTGTTAAATTCTAGTTGATATGATAGACATAGCATATGTCATAGACAAGGCCACCAATTACAATTTTAAACACACTAGTTTACATCGTTGTTTTTAATGGTTATATGTGTTTTTTAACAACTTGAACAACTTTTTGTAAAATTTGTTAAGGCTATGTGATGTCAAAAGCTTGCTAGTAGTTTTGTAGAAAATAATTAACTATGGAAAAAAAATCTCACAAAAGTAGACATGAATAGCACAAGGCATAGAAACAAGCCTACCTAGACATGGAAGTTGAAAAGTACTATGAAAACTTAGTTTGCCAACAAATTTGTATATTATTCTAGGAAATTTTAGAGTATGAATCTTGAGTATAACGTAAATTGGATTTTCCCATTAACATCAAGGTCTTGAATATGATATTGCCATTATAATTTGTTATCAATAGCAATCCTTCCAATTGCAAGCTAAACTTCTAGATCCATGCAAGCAATTAACCATGTTATCATGGAGCTACTTGTCATTTGTAAAAGATTGGTGTAACAAATAAATACACTTAAATGCTTGATGCTAACAACCAACCCAAGTTTAGTTTTAGATGTATGTTTAGTTAGCCATGTCTCCAATGCTAACTATATTAGTTGTTTTTTGTACAAGGTCAATGGAATCCTTGTTGAATGGGATGGAATGAAATTTTAGTTTAAGGACATTTAAAATCATTCTTATAAAGTAGTTTTCATCTCATTAATAATAATTGTGGCTTCTTCATTTTTTGTTTTACATTCTTTCACAGTTAAACGGGTTTCACTCAATACCTTGAACTTCATTTGTTGAAAGCAAATCCTAATTTATAATGACATTTCTTTAATTCAACAATGTTATCATTTTAAATATATATATTACATGGAGCACATACTTGATGTTGATAGGTAATTTTCTCACAAAGATTAAATGTGGACCATAAACTTAAATTTGAATGGAACATTAGTTTGGAGCATAGTTACACTAAGATAATGTGTTCAATGTTCACATTTTTGCAATTACATGTGATGCACACTAAAATAACATTTGTTTGAAAAACATTATATGCTTGATGGTTATGTAGATATTCTTCTATTGGCCCCTCTTGAGTAGTTGCAAGCTAGGGTGAATCATTTTTGGCAAATAAAACATTCCATATTAATCCAATTTCCAACATTGAATTTGAATAAATGTGCATTATATGATGAAAATTGAACAAAATTGATCCTTTGAAAAAATCACCCAATGTAACACATCTTTAATACACAAATTACAAAAAAAAAATCCAACCAAAAATGATTAAACTAGGGACTTTTGAAATAAATCACTCAAAAGTTCATAACTTCTTTTTGGTTAAGGTTTTTCTAACAAAGCTTTTGGATTTAAGGGTGTTTTCCTTTAATGTATCATATATTGAATCCTTATAACATGTTTGGATTGAAATTGATAAATAAAAATGCTTTTATATGGAGGTGCAAGATGCCATAACTATCCATATCTAATTATTTCAAAAATCAATTTCTATATGTTTGGTGTACATTTGTGACATAAATTTATCATGAAAATGTTTAATTTCAAGTTGAAATCTAGAACCATTTGAAAAAATGACATATTGATGATTTTAATAGATGTCCATTACATTGTAACAAATTCCACCATGTAGAAAGTTACAATGTGACACAAAAAACGATTTGTGCCCTAACTTGCGTTAAGCCTCCTTATAATGACCTTGAACCTTGGTATTAAATACTAGGAGATGGACTGAAAAGTTAGCGCAACTTCCATCAATGCATACACCAAAGTTTAGATTGGCATGTCCTTTAAAACATTGGTAAAAGGATGAGCTCCCATAACCCTAAAGTGGTTATTGTAGATTCACCTATGAATGTTGCAACCAACATTTGGCAAGTTTTAACATTTAGATGTTGGGTGAAATTTCTACTTTCAATACATGTGTTCTTCTAAGAAATTTGGCAAGGGTTGTGTCATGTACTTTAAATTCACCAATTTGGATGTTGTGGATTCTTCAAATGTAAAACTCATTCTAGATTCAAAGGAGTTTGTAGGTTTGTCATAAATATGTCATCAATTGCTTTCATTGAGCCAAAAAATTTATGTTAAAGTTCATTCAAAAAAATTTGAACAAAAATAATTACTTGATGATGATCAAATAAAATTCTCTAAAGGTGAAAACACATTAAGGTGGAACAAAAATGGTATATCATGAAATTTCATTTTAAAGTTTAAACAAATTACGTGAACAAAACAAAAACATGATACTTTGAAACACATGGGTCATGTGGCAAGGTGATCTAAGATATTTGCCATAAGGATAGTTTTGAGCAATCCTAGTTTAGCTTATGATAATCTTTTATTTGAAAGATGAAAATTTAAATTATTAATTTCAAAGAATAAAAAACTTTCTTAAAAAACCTTAAAAATTGATCATCAACATTTTTCCAAATTGTTTTGTTTAATATCAATATCAACACACCATATTATCATTGAGTTATTTGTACATTAAAAGGCATTATATGAATGTGTATTGAATGGACCATATTCATTTATTCTTGACCATGACATATGTTTGGTATGACTTTAAAAGTTCATAAAGAATAAAAATTAAATATTAGAAAATTTTGTCATGAAATTTTGCCACTGTATTTTGATGTATGAATTTTCATTATTGATGTGAATGCCATTCCATCAATTGGACATATAAATTGGAATTTTCTATTATTGAGAACTTGAAATTTGTTTGAATGAATTTTAATTTGGATGTCCAAAATGTTTCACCCTAGTGTGTTTTCACCTATGATCAAACCCTAATTTATACATACCCAAAGTGGTCATTAATTAGTCCAAAAAGAATTTAAAGTTGATTCTAAATTTTGCATTAACTTATGTTTACAAGTTTCTATTGATTTTCAACTTTATGTCATATATATGTCTTACAATTTATTGATTTGGATTTTGCATCAACCTTTGTTGATGTCACACATCCACATCTTAAATAAGAGTAAAGGCCTTCCATTGATGTAGTGAATTCCTTTTAATCAAGATTTTTATCTTTTGTTGTTTTCTAGCTTCTCAAGTTTCATTATGACGAATCATCATTGCATTCTATTTCTTTTATGTAACTCTTGTAAGTTTAAGGACAATATGTAAAACGTGACGGTTGATTTTTTTTGTAATTCTAGAAAATTGAAGCAAAATTGATATTTGTACATATTAGAGCTTCATTTTATATTGGATCATATCTAGGAAAAAAAAATTCAACAATGACATAGGATGTTTGTCTATCTATTGAAACTTGCCATGTGGATCCTTTTCTTCTAGTGGGTGATTTAATTTCCTTGTTTTTCACAAGTAAAATTATTTAAAAAAGTTTTGCACTTCTATTGCATTTTGGTCACTTATTACACTCATGATTTTTATGGGATGATGGTGCAATTGGTGTAAAATTAAAATAAGAATTCATCATTTCAATAGTTCTGTAAATTTCCATTGCTTCAAGAACAAATAAATTTAAATTTTCTCTTTAAATAAATTTTTATTCCTTGGATACTTTATTTGTCATGTTATCTTTGATAAAAGGTTTGTAAATGATTTTTGAGTTTTGTTAACTCATAGAATTTCCCTATGTAAACTTGAGTTGAGGAAACCTAAATTTCACCATTTACAAAAAAACTTACAAAACCTTCTTTCAACAACTCATATAGGGCATATATATACAAAACTCTTTAGTTATCCATCTTGAGAATGAACTTAAAAAAAGATTTGTGCATTCAACAGTTTTCTTAAAGACATTCCTAATTTTTTCTCAATATCTTTATAGAGGAATCCACAAGAAAACCAAGTCACATGGTAGATTTCAGCATGTAATGCAACACATCAAGGGGGAATGAAAAAACATGCAAAACACAAGGGAGGAATCTTTTGATGTTTTCTAGGTTTTGGAGGGTGGGTGGATTGCAAGATCTTTGTTGATAAGAGTAGCCAAGACTATATACTTAATATTCATACTCTAGATTTTGAACATGTTAATGCTTTGATATATTTGTTATCAAAAGCAATCCCTTTCCTAATAAGTTATCTAGTTTTTTATTTAGTTTGATGTGAGTAGTTATGCATGCTATCATGAAAACTTTCACACATCATGAAGCAATGTGTTTTGTAATAGACTCGAGAGTGTTCACTCTTGCCTAAGGCATTACATGTCAACATTAAGTTGCAAAAAGAACTCAATTGGGTTCAAAGGCCCATCCACCTTTATAATGTGAAGACTATGACTCATGCGATTGGAAATTTTGTATGTTCACTTATAACAAGAACAACGAATGTACATGAATCAATTTTATCTTTTACATGTGTGGTTTTAGAGTGCCAAAGTGCATTAGCACACGTTCATGTTTGACCCTCAATACAAGAATATGTAATACATTTGTTTTTTAAAGAAGGACAAAAGCCAAGGTTGTTAACTTTGAACATAGCAAAAACACCATGATTCTTTTGGTCATAAAACTTAGTAGATTTTTCAACCATGTTATTGACGACAACATACGCATGTGAACCTAGATTTGTCTATAGATTCTTTTTATAATGTTTTTATGTCAACAACAAAGGTTAGTGATTTATTTTTTTATGTATAAAAAATTATTGGTATTTCATTGCATTGTTGTATCTATAGTGGAAGATGTAAACCCTTGGACAAATGATGGAGGGACCATGTGGAGAGGTTACCAAATGTTGTTTTTATGGCTAGGTGGATTCTTGGCATACATAGATTACAACTTAAGACTAAATGAATTTTCTTAGTTAAGACTAAATGAATTTTCTTAGTTGTCAGGTTGTTCACAAGCTTGCAAAGTTTTCTTAAGGGAATTTATTCTCAAATTTTCCAACTGACGTATAAAAAACTATAACAAGAAACTTAATGAAAAATAAAATAAATTATAATTCAATTCAATGTAAATAGGGTGCCAAGATTTGAAATTCCTCTACAACTCTACCGAATCAAAATTTTTAAAATGTGACAAAATTCCAACTATTAGGAGGTTAAATGGTTACAACTCCCTCTCATCACTTGACAATGGTTTGGTCAAATGTCAATCAAAGGTTAAATTCTAAAGCTATTCATTCAACCCCAAACAAACACAAATCCCTAAGACCTAGCTTGTGAAGCTTCATGAAAAACATATACATATCTTAGAGGTGCACTTTTTTTTGTTCACACACTAATTTGAATAGGAGTTCCCTTTGGAGGGTAGATTACTAGGGTGTGGTTAAGTGCTCAAGTAGCATTTGTGAAACCAAAACCCTATATAACAAGGGGTGTATCACATTGTGGCTTTGCCATTTACATTAAAAGGTCCTTCAAGATATTATAACTAATCTCAAGTTTCTAACACAAGCCAAAATATCATCATGTTTCAAAAATCCTCATGTAAAGTGTCCAAGGGACTATTACGCAGTGTAATTTAGCTCTGGAATATTCGGTGTTTTTTCTGAGGGGCTAATCACTCAGCGGAATGTACCTCCAGATGGTGAAGATGACAGTTCTGCATTGCATCCCACCTCCTCCAGGCAAACCCTTATCTACGACGGTGTGCGCTTTTTTCTGCACTCTTGTGGCTGCTGCCGAGGGACCGTCTAGAGTTTCACGTCATTTTGTTCACGATGGCGATGGCTTTTTGTTGCTGGCATTACTGTTTGTTGATTGCCGTTTCTCTGCCAATCTGTTGAGGAAAAAAAAACAAGAAAGTCCTGTGCTGCACAAATCCCTCTGCTGAAAATGGTTTGGAAACGCAAATGAAGCTTCCGGAACTTCTTGCAGTTCACTCAGCTCTCTTGCAGACTCTCTGTCGAAACTAGCGAACTCATTGCTAGACTGTTACGAGCAACGGTTGGTTTGAGGAGGAGGATGGTGGGAAGTAAGGAAGGCGATGCAGGCTCCCTGCATGCGCCTTTGTTAGGGAACTATTCTGATGACAACAGCAGGCTTAATCGTCTTGCCAACAATGATACGCAAGAACAGGATGAAGCTGAGTTTCTTGTGGAAGACAATTTCGACAGGTGTAGCAGTACTACTACTGTACCTACTAGACTCGAAGAACCTGTGCTGTTGGCCAGTGGTGGAAATCATCATCAGGTAGTCAATAATAAGAGCGATGATGAGCCATTGGAGTCGCAAGTAGTGGATTTAGTAGCTGGGAATAGGAATCCATTTCACCAAATCCAAGATGCTCACGCATCGCGTTCTACTAGAGGTCATAAGTTCTCTCGACTGCATCCTGCAATTGACGCAGAGCGCCGTCATGAAGCAGCAGCAGCCACTACAACATCGCAGCATCCTGCAAGACATGGTAGTGGTTCTTCAACAACGCGAAGTCTGCGCAACCCGCTGAAACAAAAGTCCTTTGTGGTAAGAGCTGCACGCAGTGCCAGAAGCGATCCCAAAAACTTCCTCTTCACTGTATTACAAGGTGTGATTCTATGGCCGAAGTGGAGCTGGGCGGCAGTGGCCTCAAATTCCAGTCTTACGATCTTATCGTTGAAACAAGGTCAGAATCATCAAGTCCTGGTGTTTTTTCTTTAGAGAAATGCCTTGAAGAAAGATCTGCTCTTTGATCTGATAATCAGAGCAAGCATTATGAACTACTACTACTGCACTTTGATTGCCAGGAGAGAGAGAGAGAGTTGCAATGCTGCACTGTAGTCATTTTCTTTGTGTTTTATGTTTGTGCCTTTCATGCTCAAAGTCACACATTACATGTGATGGGATGTCAGGGATGATTTGCAAATGTAAGCAACTGGTGGCTGTGCATATGTTCTGAACATTCCAGGGATGTTTTTGTACAGTATATTTGTAAGAGTATTTTTTCTGGTGAGGGAATTGATTTGAGCTTGAGATCATCATGGCTTTGCAGGGTTTCTTGCAGGCTTGGCCTCAATACTATGCGTTATACCTTTCCCAGATCCATTTAGTGAATTGAACTCAATTGCACTTTGGGCTGTAGTGACAACTGATCTTCTTTTAGAGGGCAACATTGGCCTTTCTGTCAGCAAAGGGTTCAACAGAGTGTTGGGGACTCTCGCTGCAGGCCTGATTGCGCTGGCACTGAATCAGATTGGTCCACTTCTGGGGTACCAGATATATCCATACTTTGTGGTAAGGAAATTGTTAGTCTGAGTTTGGCATTCTGGTGCAAATAAGTGCTTATGGGACCAGGAATCAACTTTTTGCTTTAAATGATGAACTCTTCAGTTGGTGTCAGTGATCTCTGTGCACCAGTGCCATCACTATGTTGTGGAGCTAATCAACTGATTTTGTTCTGAAAATGCATGAACTGCACAGGTTTTCATTGTCATGTTTGGGGGTGCTGTCTTCCGCTTTTTGAAAGGAATTCCACCTTTAAAGGATCAGTGGGGCTATGCCTTCACTGTGGCAACCATTGCATTTCACCTTTTTATTATCACTGCCTACACACAACCAGAGAGGTGGACATTGCCCATGTTGAGGTTCTCCATGATCTTGCTGGGCTTCTTCATGTCAACTCTTGTCAACTTGGCTATCAAACCCATATATGCTGGAGACACCCTGCATAAACTTGTGGCAAAGAATTTTGAGACTGCTGCTTCTGTGATTCAACGGTGCAGTCCATAACCTGTACTCAATAGATAGTTTTAAGTGCATGGTAGCAACAATTGTGCGCTTTTCCGTAGGCTTTTTTTCTGCCCCAATTTGTGGTTTGCACATGAGAGTAAAGGAGTTTTCTCTCTCCAAACCTCTGGTTCAAGTAAGCATGGAGGTTATGGGAGACACTTTGTTTGCAGGTGTGTTGAGGAGTACATCAAAGATACGAAGCTAGACCATGTTCCTGATATATTGTGTGGTCTCTCTGTGGATGATAAGATCCACCAGAGCTATCATGAAGTGGTGATGTCTGACTCAGATGTTGACAAATTGGTGAGTCCAGATTGACCTTTCAAGCTGTCTTGTGTGGCTTTTTCAGTTCAACTTGATTTGAATCACATTCAACTCTGGTGCATTTTAACTGCTGGGCTACCAGATTATTAGATGCAGTCCTAAATTGTCACAGTGTGCAAACAGGGCCCATGAGCAAGAAACTCAACCACTTTGCTGGAATCTGTAGATGTAGCTTTAGTCTTGTGCGTCTCTGTCAAACTTGTTGATGTCATACTTGAGAGCTGAGCATCCAAACATTTCAGGGACAGTGAATGTGTTCTATTGTGACTTGGTTGCCTTGTGGTTGTGCAGCTCAGTGCAGTACACTGGGAGCCTTGTCATGGTCCATTCTTCAGGGGATATCCCTGGGACCTATATGATGACATCACTGACTCCCTTCGCTACACTTTGTATGATGTTATTGCCCTCGACTCATGTTTGCGTGCCAATATTCAAGCTCCCAAGAATTTGAGGGAACTTTTTGCAAAGGTTTGTCCACACTTTTGTCACTGTTGTGTATGCTGGGTGCAGTTGATTGTTGAATTGATAACCTAGTTGCTTGTGCATTTAGAACAGCTGAAGAAGTCAGTGGAAAGTCAATTGGGCAGCTCACTGCTATTCATGATGAAGGTGATGATCATGATAGAGTTTAAGTTCCCTTTTTAAGATTATGACTGCACTCATTCTTTTCATGTTAGTTTTGCTTTTGGTGGAACTGAGACAACACTTCCCTTCAAAGTGTTACTGTGGAGATTTCTCTTCAATCTCATAGATTAGCATATAGCAGACAATACTTCAATTTAAGGCATGCTTGATGAGGTTACTGCCAAGCTTATCGTTTAAACCCTGTTCCTGCCCTGTAAATCTTTCTGCTTAGATTGAAGTCTCTTTTCTGGCACCTCCTTACTGGTGTTCCCAAGGAGCTCAATGGAAGTGTGCCTATCCATCTGTCAAGGTGATTTCTATGATTCATTTCCGGTCATGAGCGACAAGAGGTTTTGAGATGTAGTGGTGCTGCAGGATATGGACGTTATTGCTAAAGAATGTGCAAGTGTGCTGCAAACTTTGGGTAACAGTATCAAAAACATGGAAAAGTTTGCATCTAATGATATAATGCGCACAGCACAGGAGGCAGCTGTTTTGCTTCAATATAAGATATATCTCCACACTCATCTTCTTTTAGGTAGTGGAGCACCAAAGTCCCCCAGGTATCCATTGTATATGGCTTCAATTTCTCCATTTTCAAACATGCAACCAAGGGAATTGTCACAAGATCATAATAGTGCATTTCCTAGAAGTTGGACTGGAGCTCAGCAATATTCAACAAGTGACCATTGGAAGGCAGATGACAACAATGGTAAGGAAACCTTTTTGGGAGAGGGAGATGAAGGTGCTGCACATGGCTCATCTGTAGTTGGTCAATATGGTCCTATTGAAAGAGAAGAACATGATGACTTGGTGGGTGTAAAGATTGGGTCACCAGGGAAACCTCCCATGTATGGCAGCTGGTCACAAGGCACATCCAAAAACCTTATGGACTCAAGATTTGGAAAGCTGAAGCTGAGGCATAATCCTGTGCCGACATGGCAAGATGACACACCTGGTGTGGTCATTTCAATTCCTGATGGACAGTTGTCCAGAAGCTTACCAGACCGGGAGACTCCACAGCTAGAAGGAATTCCTATCCCAGGCAAGAGCGCTCCAGGGCCAATTAGGCAAGTTCGATGGCAGGAGCAGTTCATGCAGCGACGGTATAGTTTAGGTCGTAACTGGGATGGCTCACTTGAGAGGATCTCAGCGTTGTCATTGGTCAAGTTTGCTTCTCTACTGATTGAAGTTGTTTCAAAGCTTAATTATGTTGTTGAAAGTGTAGAAAACCTTAGTCAACAGGCAAGGTTCAAGGAGCTAGCTACTGAGTAGGTTTGGACTGGCACACTAGGTCAAATGTATGAGGTGATCAAATTGTGAGGAGTAGAGACTGTGTGAGTCAGCTTGCCACTCTGAAGAACAGACCCGGTGAGGTGAACTTGACAACTAATGGTTGCTGCCTTTCCACTTAGGTGGTGATAAGTGCCTCAAGCTGTTACAAACTCGAACCATATAGCTAAGATGTTGCCAGTGTCTGACAAGTCTATGCTGTTCCAAGTATTGATGTACTTGTAGTAGTTATCATCAGATTCTTGGCTCTGTGGTTTGGGCTGGTTGAGAAAAAACACTTTTGAGAAAGGAACATGGAAGTCTTGGGAGACTATATTCAGGCAGACTCGGTATACCTCCACTCTTTCTGCAGTGTTGTTGTGTGATGAGTTTTCTGCTTGATGGTAAATTTTATTTTTCCTAATTTTGTTCCCTTTTTCAACTGATTATTCTTCCCATTGCTTCTGGAAACGTGAGAGAAACTGGGGACATATTTTTTGTGTGAAAAATGTTTGCCCCAAGTTTTGAGGAAATTCTTTTATGTTAAATCACCCACTGTTGGTAGCTGATGAAGTGGGGAGAAATGGCAGCTAATCACGGCTAATCACGATGAAGGTGATGGTCTGGTACTCTGAGCAATACCATCAAGGTTTTCACTGTAAGTGTTGTTTATTTGTTTAGTCAGGCATGATGGTTATAACTATTTTGTAAGTTTTTTTCCTGCAGTCTCTGATTTTTCTCTGCTGGAAATGACAGAGCAGTGTGGACACACTCCATGGCAAGGGGGGCATTGTCTTTTTTTTCTCTCACGCATGTCAGCCAAAGATTGAAGAAGGGCTAATCTGACAAAAGAATTTCACAAAGAATGCAGTCACAGAGTGGAGAAGAAAGAATCTGACAAAAGAATGGAACCAAAAATGCAGCCAAAAAATTGGAGAAGGAAGGACCTGACAAGAGAATCTAACAAAAATTGCAGGCAAAGATTGGAGAAAAAAGAACCTGGAAAAAGGAATCTCACTAAAATTGCAGCCAAAAAATTGGAAAAGAAAGAACCTGACAAGAGAATCTCATAAAAATTGCAGGCAAAGATTGGAGAAGAAGGAACCTGATAAAAGAATCTCACAAAAGATGCAGCCAAAAAATTTGAAAAGAAAGAATCTCACAAAAGAACCTCACAAAAATTAATTAGAGAAGAAAGAACCTGACAAAAGAATCACAAAAGAAATGCAGCCAAAACATTGGAGAAGGAAGAACTTAATTGTTGTAATCTCACAGAAATTGCAGCCAAAGATTGGAGTTCTAGAGAGAAAAGAACCATGCCTTGAATTTGAAGGGCCTATGTGCCCTTCACCTACACAAAACTACCCTTCACACTGGAAGACTAGCACATTGGCTAACTCTTGAAATTCATTTATGAGTTACCAACTCAACAATGTTAGCATTGGGATCCCTTTGAAGTTGCCACCAATTTCCATGGATCCTCACGTTCATTGTCTGGTTGGCAAAACTTTAGATTCAACCATGAAAGCTCCACTTGCTTGGAGCTTCAATCTAGCTTTGAAATATATCACACCCTTGCTTGATTATGGCTGAAAATTTTACCAAAATTATAATCACATTTGTGAATTAGTAGATTGGATCAAAATTCTTCAACTAGAGATAACATGATTGTGAGAAGGCCTTGGGGCTTTTAGGGGTTGAAGGCTCATCAAAAGTTAAATATTTTTCTAAGCCCTTTCTCGCAAAAAGAAAAGAGAAAACATATGTTGCAAAAGCTACATTTTCTCAAGCATAGAGAATATTTACTATCAGCTACATTTCTCAAGGGCTCTTATATCTTTCACATCTTTCCATACAAAGTATATTTGCTCCTAGTCACCAATTAGTGCAAGCCCACAAGTGCTAAGGCATGTTAAAACATCAAAGTATGTAAGTCCCCAATTTCATCTTCTGATGTTCTTATCAAATTATGTGAAGTTTTTTTTCAACATAAAAAAAACTAACCCTTCACATTGAAGGATTCAACAAAATGTTGCCCAATATTTTGCCCATTCATTGGAAGGGCTAGATCTGCCATTTGAGGGCATTGATGCGTTCAAATTGAAGGCCTCCTGTAACTGAGTCAAAGAACCTAACAAAAGAATCATGAAAAACTGAATGAAGTCAAAAATTGGAGAAGAACGAACACTGGGTGTCAGACAAAAGAATAGCAAGCACCAAACAAAATTTGCAGCCAAAGATTGGAGAAGAAAGAACCTGACCAAAGAATAGAAGAATTGAAGAAGAAGAAGAAGAAGCTGTAACCAGTTGGTTGATTTCTAGAAGTAAATTATACCTTGAAAATCATCTGTAAAAATAATAAAAATTCATACCTAAATTCACTGCTACAAAAAAGGGTTGAAAATCACCATGATCAACCATGAAACAGTCTCTGCTTCAAAAACTAGATTATTGCTGCAATCAGTGCAGCTTTTACAGTAGTTGCATCATCAGACTCACAAGCACTACCTGGCCATGTAACTAGTATCCATTGATGAGATGGTAGCACAGGAAGCAGTCAGTCCTTCTCCACCACCACCTTCACTGAATCTTCTAGACTTCCTGGACTGCAGGTTTGAAGCAAATCTTCCTACTGCAGCTGCTGCAACCGTGTCATGAGGTGGTACCACAGGCATTTGTTGTCTGGCATCTTCCAGAAGTCGGCGAGCTACAGTGATGGTGGGTCTGCAAACAGCTTCAGGATGAGCACACAGCAGAGCTAGCATAAGAAATCTGTGCATATCTTCCAGATCATCATTGCTGTTTCCCTGAGAGTCCAAGTTGTTCATCATCCTTGGGTCCACAACTTGGAGCCAGTTTCCAGATTTCACTAGAGCATTAGCCCAGCCTGTGATCAAAGAGAAGCTGCCTTTGCCTCCATCTGCAGCAGCTGGATCAGTACCAATTAGCTGCACAGCTTTGCGGCCACTGATGAGCTCCAGCAACACCACACCAAAGCTATAAACATCGCTGCGTTCCGAGAGTTGGCCGTAGAGTGCGTACTCGGGTGCAATGTAGCCGAAGGTGCCTGCCGTTCTGGTTGTCATGTGGGTCATTCCTTCCGGTGCGAATTTGGCTAAGCCGAAATCCGCGACTCTTCCATTGAAGTTTGAGTCCAAGAGTATGTTGCTGGATTTGATGTCGCGGTGCAGGATCGGAGGCTGAGCTCCATGGTGCAAGTAGTCGATTCCTCGAGCCACGTCGATGGCGATCTTTTGTCTAGTAGGTCAATCTAAGAATCTGGGTCTGGACTCTACATCAGGAGCAGCAGCAGCAGCAGCAGCTGAGGCCGGGCTGAAAAGAAAGTCGTGAAGACTGCCGTTTTCCATGAAGTCGCAGACGATGATCCGTTGATGGTCAGCTTCAACACCGGTGCCCACAGTTGCGATGCAGCAACCTCGAAGTGTGACCAAATTCTTGTGTTTCACACTGGCAAGCGCCTCCACCTCGCGTACGAAGTCGTCCACCCCCGTGGGTGAGCAATTTTTGAACCTTTTCACCGCGATGTCTGTCTGATCTTCCAGTACTCCTCGATACACGTTTGCGAAACCGCCTGAGCCCAGGACTCTCTCCCTCGCGAAGTTATGCGTTGCGGCTTTGATCTCATCTAGACTATACCACAGCATCGAATAGTCGGCATTCACGCAAGTCGAGCCTTGAGCCATCCTATGCGTCATTTGTTTCATATACGCTAGCTGCTTCGCGATGTCCCTGCGTCTGTGGGCATAAAAGATGAGGATCGCCGCACCCGCACTCACCACAACCATACTTGTAGCGCCGATGATCAGATAGACAACCAGCGAGCTTCGATTCTGAACCGGGTAAGGAAGTACGTCCCAGAGACAAACCACTGCAGTCGGATCAAGAGGTCCGGCTTGCTGCACATAAGCTCCGACGTAGAGCGTCGTGTAATTGTAGCAACTGAAACTGTTCCCATTTGCCTGCATCTCAAGATCCGCGCTTGCTGAGAACATCTCTTTGATGCAAGCCGGGCAAAGCGTGGAGTAAGAGTTGCCGACGCCGAGAACTCCATTGCACGAGGTATTCACTGTCGCCAGGACTGAGTCTGAAAGCAGCTTCCTGAAGTCGTCGACCGTCTGAACGTGCTTACAATTGTCTGTGCCTCGAGCTATGGTAGTCGCAGAGAACTTACACATGTTGCTGAAGTTGGCAGCACTCGCGACCCCTTGCTTCGCGAGCTGAATCTCGTAAGCTTGCACACACGCAGACGCCATCTCTGCCGGCACTAGGAAGAAACCCGTCTGCCTGAGGTACTCCGATAACACCATCTCCAGTCCGTGGAACACAGCCAAGCACCTCTCCGCCGTTTCGATGGATTCGTCTCCAGCTTGCTGCGCAATATATGGAAACTGATCCAGCGCTGTGAAGTTCAAAGCTGGACACTGCTGCACAATCTCGGCCGCGGACTCAGAACTAGGCGAAGGAGAAGAACTAGGACTCGAAGACGACGACGTCGTAGACACCGCTGCAGAGGAGAGTTCTCGTCGAGTCCGCAAGCCTCCAGGTACTCGACCACATGCTACCGAATTCATCAACACGACAATGCAGATGCAATACACGACTCCAGCTAGTTGAATGCTCCTCGGCCACCACTGCAAACAGTTGTACCGCTGCAACTGCAACATCGACCCACCTGAGCTAGACCACCTCAAAGATCCTCGTCTCTGATCCCAGCTGCTGGTTCTCATGCAAATTGACCCGACACCCATTATCGTCTCTGATCAGAAGCTGATCTCTATCCATATCCTCTAGCTCCTCAGCTGCCGCCTCTTCCTCCTCCTCCTCCTGCTTCTCTTCCTCTTTCTCCTCCTGCTTTGTGTTTCCAACACAGCTTAGACTAGTCTATTTTTCAATGAGCGTAAGCGTAACTCTTGTGCAAATCTTGAACTTCTTGTTGCTCTTGTTTATCCATTCCTCCACCAGCTTTGCTGTTTTATTACAACCTGAAAACAACCTAACTCGATGATCCGAGGAAGATGAAAGAGATCTAGCACTAGATTAACATTATTTGTCACACAGTACCAGATTGCAGGTGGTGACTCTAATGTTCCCTTGCACCGACACGAGTACTATCAATTGTTGTTGCAGCATCAGCTTTGATCAAGATCACACCAAACTTTTTTGGCGTTCCCCACCAGGTAGGGAAAAAGAGGAGAGAGTGGAAACCTATCTGACGAATTTAAGTCAAAACACAGGGAAAATTTTCAACTTCTTCTTGAATCACGGTTCTACAGGGAATCCTAACAAACCTGTCTCTTCATGTCATGAATTGGATGAAGCTTTATTTTATCTCTTGAACTAGTGCACACTCATCAATTATTCAAAGATCTCAGGGTTCATTTCAAGCAGAGGAAAAAGTGTGGACTTTTTTTCCTTGGGTTCTGAAATCACTAGAACAAAATGTGGTGCAGTTCAGTAATCCGTATTCACCAGACCACTGAATTCAGTACTTTCCATATTCACTAAACAAGTGAATTTAATGCTTTTCAACTAATTCTTCTTTAGGGAGATCAGTGAATTCATTCAATATTTAGTGAAATCATTTGACATACAAAGACACCTTTTATTGCAATGAATGAACCCAGATCTTCTTCATAACAGGGTGGGACTGTTGAAAATCTTTTAAGTGGTGTTTTTTTCTTCATGCCCCCAAGAACTCTCAAAAGTTGAGTTTATGGATGACTTCCAGAGTTCAAGTGCATATTGTGATGTTGCACTAGCAAGCCATCACCTTGTCAAAGTGTCTGACATGAGGAGGATCATGCTATGGTTAATATGTTGGTTCTGCAAAAACCTATGATTATAAATTATTTTCTTTTAAAAAAAACATCAGATGGGCTTGCAAGTCACAGAATTCTTCTGCTTTTGGGCTGGGTGATATCTAGCCCACTTAGGCTGGTCCGGATCACAAACACCTGGTCACAGTGAACCCAGACCAGCCTAAGTGGGCTAGATATCACCCAGCCCACTAACACACGACCACAGTGAACTAGCACCCACCAGCACACCATCCACTGGATGTCCATTATGATGACTCGGTTATGGATGAACGTCAACAACTGAGTAAATATTTGGTTTCATCTTGGTAACTGGTTCTGTAGGAAATAGGTCTCATACATAGGCAGATAGGTAGGAAAATAGGCAACTTCTAGTGGGTTGTTAGTCTGTAAGTAGGTAGAGAAAAAAAAAACTGAACTATGGTTAGCTCGTAAACTTGAACCCCAACAGAAAGCTGTTTCCTGACCACTTACCATTCATCCTTCATCGTGTGCTGGTGGGTGCTGGTTCATGTGGCCCTAACACACTGCCCTTTTCTGGGTTTTAGACCATCCGGTTCCAATTTCATAACCCCTGGTGCACTTTTAGAACCCTTAGTTATGGGAAGGTTAGCTGGGGAACAAGAACCCAATGAAAAAAATGTCCTGTCCATGCACCATCCATCCATGATAGTGCATTTGTGGGTGCTGGTTCACTGTGGCCCACAACTTCCTGTAGCACCAGGAAGGCGGTTTGCATTTGCCCCATAAGCGAAGAGCATAGTTTAGGTTGCATAGTATTGTGGTTTTCCCTTCCGATGACAAAGCAAGATGGATTATGCCCCTCTCTACCTCATCTCGAAATAGGTAGTATCTGATGGGAATTTCAGCAGGTTTTGTTGAGTTTTTGGGCTGTTTTTTTTTTGTTCTCATCTCAGGGATTTTTTTTTGGTGGCAAAATTTTGCTATTTTGCAAAAACTATTTTTAAAAAAGAATATTCTGACAATTATTCCCTTTTTTTGAAAAAAAAAGTTGCCAAAATAATAAAGAATTTTTAAAAGCACCAAATTTTGTCACAATTGCCTACAATATGAAAGGGTACATAAAGAGTTTTTACTTTCATATTCTGAATATTGCCAAAATTGGCTAAATATACTTATGGACAATGGCCACTTGAGCAACATCACAAAATTGAAAACAAAAACATTGTCTCAGCTCACAAACTCTGGAACTGCTCACTTAGATTATCTCAAAGATTGTGATTCATAGGTTAGGTAATGTGCAGATTTTTCAGTTATCCTCAAGGGAAATCCACCAGCCCTTGTAGGATTTATTTAGCAACCCTAAACCCTAAAACCTGAGAATATCAATGACAGGTGTACTATTTTGCACGGTTTGTTCAGTTGTCATAAATGGCAGAATCAGCCAGATCAGTTGTGTTAAACGGCAGAATCGACCAGCCCCTGTGGGGAATTGTTTGACGCTGAACATCAGTGACCTTGAGTGCTATGTGTGTGTATATGGTGCTCCAATCCCATTTGTGCATTCCCCAAAGGACGGCTCCCTGCCTGAGATGTTAGCGAAGGGCAGCAAGTCCTTCTTTTGGGCACACCCCATTTACAGATGTTACTGTTTGTAAAGCTCAACCCCCAAAGATCAAGCATTAACAATGGCCAAAATATAGTACCCCAACCCCATGGGTGATCGCTCACTGGTATGCAAGACACTAAATACCCCTTAACGAGCTCTGTCCGGCGTAGTATCTGGCCCCCTGACCCACCACTGGTCTTGACCTCACCACCATAGCCAGAGCCTACTTTCATCGTCGACATAACATTCCAAGGGCCGTCAACCCTCCCTTCACCTCTCCCTCGTCAACTGCATCCAAGCAAACTTTGCTCTGCATTACAAAGCTGATTACAGTAAGCTCCATGGCACGCTACAGACCAAACATTGCAACAGCCCACGACCTTCCACAGGTAGCCAAAACTTTCTTGAGAGTTTTCTTCTTCTTTGGATTCTTCAAGATGCAAATTTTTAGTATGTTTGTAGAACCATTGACACAAAATTTCAAAGAATTAGTGAACCATTTTTTGAGAAACGTCGTGTTTTAAGCTTGCATTGCCCTCCTATTTTAAGTGAGACTCAACTAGGGTTCAAAGGTTCAATCTCTTAGTGGGATTCCCCCATTGAAAATGGCGTCTGCATGTACATTTCTTCTTTTTCATCCTAACTAATGTTTCAATTATCTCCAGTGTATTCTAGGTTCTGCAAAGGTTTTGTGTGCCATTTCAATTCTTTGATAATTTTTATGTCCAAAGATTTAGGGTTCAAATTTTGTAATTGCAGGCCCAGAGTACAATGTGGTCTTTGATGATGGTGGAATCCTAGAAATTATTGAGGACACACCTTTCATTCCTTCTAGAGAAAGGGATTTGTTGCAAGCTTTGAAGGCAACCATGCAAGAACCTCCCCTTGGACCTTTTCGAAAATCTGATATTCTATGACTACCTCATGTTACAAGTGGACATGGATTGTATAACAATGCTGAAATTGCAGTCACCCCATGGGATCGTCTTGACAATTTCATAGAAGGGGAACAAAACAATCTTGACTTCATGTGCAAATTTGTGAGGACAAAAAATCACATCAGGTCATTTGCCCCAAACACACACACACCCTCAAGCAAATTCTACAACATTTGTTTATAGGTGAAATAAGATTTAGGGTAACATACACCTAATACAACTGTCATTATGTTGTTTGTGAATGTATGCAATTCTGTAATGTCTTGTTTTGATGGACTACAATGTTTTAAATTGCAATTATTTACATGATTTTTCATCAATGAGTATAAGCTATAGTTTTCAACCTAATCGAAAATCTATTTTTTATTATTTCTGCTCCACATACTATTTTCATCTAGAAATGAATTATTCATTCATAATCTATTAATTCAGAACATAGCGACAACCAAAGCCTTCTCATACCATTGTCCACTCTACACTTTACGTTCTACAACTTGTTTTTGTATTGGTTCTTAGATGTTTTAGTTTTAGCAATATATTTTATGTTTTTTTCTTCAATTATCATTGTCTCAATTTCATAGTAAATGTAAACTTCAATCCCAATTTCATTGTTCTACAAGTTTTCATGTAACTTTGGATATGAAGACAAAACCAAATTTGTATTTCCTAAGGACATACACAAGCTTTTCTTGTCTACACAATAGAAGTGGAAGCAAAATAAAGTCCATGATACATCCACCAAGAGGAAAGGGAAGAAACCCATGATGGAATTCCTAAAATCTAGTCAACAATCACAACGAATGACTAGGATTGGGAAGACAATGGCAGGTATGCCCATTAAACATGGTTGCCAAAGATCTTTTATTGCAAGGCAACCCTACTTGGACCATAGAATTTGTTAATTGATATATTTGCAAGCAAAACATAAAAACAAAATGGATGAACTAGCCATAGGAAAAATGTTCTTGGATTTTGCCATGCTTTGGGTTCACAACTTTCAAATGCTATGAAGGCACATCTCATGGGGCTTATAAAGCAAGGTTTGTCCCTTGCTCAAATTATGGCACAACATAAGGCGTATGTTAAGGAGTAGGCATTGCGAAATAACCGTTTCATGTGATATATTTGTTTTGCCCTTTGACATGTGGAACTTGGCAAAACAAAGAGCAAATGAATTGTGACAAAAACATTAAAAAAACCCAATTAGTGTGAAAATGTGGGTAATAGAAAACCTTAATTCAGTTTTCTATTATGTTGAGCATGCCCCTTTAAATTTGAATATACCAAACCAAGATGATACCCCTTTCACCTTGGGAATCCAAACTATGTGGTAATGTGAAATGATGTCAAAATATGGACAAGGGAATGCAATTGCATTCGACACAATATTTGGCACAAATCAATATAAGGTATGGCAATGTTTTCCATTTTGTGAAGTTATTGACAATTTTAAAATGTTTTACAACATTCAACCTACTAACCTTGGATTGTGTTTTTTGTAGTACCTTTTATACACAATGATGGTGTTTGAAGAATGGCAAAATGGAGTACCTTTTGCATTCATTATCATTGGAAAAAACTAAAAAATGACCTCCATCTAATCCTACAATTATTATCACAAAGAATGCCAAATGATTGGATGTCATTTGCTATCATTGTGGACAATGCTCAAGCTAAAATCAACATCTTGAAATAAGCTTACTACTTCTACAAATAAGTCCTAAAAGCTAAATGTACCTATTTGGGAATTTTTGACACCTATAATGCTTTTAATTCTACCATCAAACGTTATATTTTCCATTATATAATTTCAACTAAAATATACTACAAGTTATCAACTTGTGTTCACAAATATTGTGTTCTAAAAGTTCTTGCTCAATGTTCCCAAGTGCAAACTATGTGACATAGTTTACTACAGAACAATATTTCATGTGTATGTTAATGGTATTAATATTAACAATACCTCATTAATAGTTTGGTACAACCTTTTCACCATTGTAATTTCATGTAAAAATGCAAAAAACCATTACAATCTATACAACATTTTTAACAAATGTTCTAAAGCAAAACATTTTATCATTAAATGTTATTGTGTGACATTGCTTTTAACCCATTTTCCACTGTAAAACAATGTTGAACTAAATGTGAATTTAATTTGTTCTTGCCATTGTGTTGTTTTTATAAATGTTAATCTATTTTATTGATATTATTTTTCCATACAACAACATTTGGCCAAGAACAAATAAATAAATAATGTTTGTGGCATGTGCACAAAACATGGGCTCAAAATGTTGTAAAGAAGATTGGATTTACAGAAAAATGAGCAAAAGTCTTATGTGCCCTTGGGAGGATAATGTATTCGCAGGGATGTCCCATTGATTTTGACCCTACTCTATGGGCAGAACAACAAATTGATTCGTTAGAAACAAGTTTCCCTAATGTTGTTCGCTTCATTCAATACCTCAAAGAACATTGGTTGTTGAAGGAAGGGATGTGGTGTGTTGGGAATCAAAACATTCCACATGTAGGGCAAGACACCCACCTTTTATGGAGTCATTCCATAGCAACCTAAAGATTTTATATTTTTCAAGAGAAAGGTTCACTAAGTGTAAAATGGATTGGCTAATTTACCATTTGGTTGGTGATGTTCTAACACACTATTGGTATGGTGTGTAATGCAAAATCTTTGGGTTTGTACAAAACAAAAAACAAGAAGGCCTCATTGTTAATGCTATACTAAAAGCCTATGATGTTCCAGACACGAATGTCATTTTACGTCTAAATGGGGAGGACATTGCATTGGTGGCATCCACTAATCACTTGCCAAAAGTGTGGATTGTACATGCTCCAACTTTTGAATGGCCACAATGTAATTGCCTTATTGTAGAACAAAAAATAATTTGTAAGCATGTTATGAAGATTTTCAAAATGCTCCACCTTCACATTTGAGACGATGCAATTATATTAAAGACAAGTACACTCCATGGGGTACAAAGGGGTCTTGCATTGGATGCCCACATTAATTTTGTTGACATGCATGATCAAAAAGTTGGCGTGAATGAGAAGTTTGAAGATGTTGTTGCCTTTGAAACAACTAAAAAAGATGAAACCTACATAACTTCTAGCCTATGTAAACTCATTGATTAGGTTTTCACTCAATTCAAAACTATAGCAAGTGATTTTCCCTTGTTGTGAAAACATTTATTATCTAGTTTGAAGATTATGAGAGGAAAACAACAAGATATGATAACACGAGGCATTACAAGTTTGGAACATTTTAATGCAGAACCTGTGTTCCCAACAATGCTTACTGAAAATAGTCTCACAAGACAAAGGAATGTTTGAAACTAATGCTCCAAAAAATAACTAGCTGAAAAATAAAACAACAAAGTATATTCGCATATAGAGAATTCTAATTGGTAGGTAATATTAAAGGTGGTCATTACCTCATCATTACATCAAAGCAATTATGAATTTTACCTTATTTAATTATGTTTCATTTGTGTGTGAACATGTGTTGCTTTAGGTGATAGACATGCATGTTATCCTTTCAATTGTAGGTAGTTATGTCATTGTTATGCTCAAGGATTGAATTTGGTTGCAATTGTGATACATCCAAAAACAATTTAGACTATGAGACATAACATGTTTTCTACAAAAAAACTAAACAAGATTTGAGTTGAGGGATTGTTTGAAGAACAAAGAAAAACTAAGTTAGTTTGTTGTCTAGTGAACATACACATAACTTTTTGTTTGCAAAACATTTTCTCAAATGTGTTATATGTCATTTATGTTACCAATTGTTGTTGTTTGGAATTACATATTTTGTAATGATGGGAAATTCAAAATGTACCATGTTCTAGGACTTTGTTTTGCAATCTTCATGTTTTTATACCATGAAAATTTTGATGTTAACACTAAAGCCCATAAACACCACAATTTCCCTGGTGGGTTTAGGAAGTTATTTCTAATGTACAATTGCACAAAAAGTTTTGTTCGTTGCATTTTTTTTTCCATGTCAACCTATGGCCATTATCAATAAACATGTCATTGTAAACTAATTAAAGACAATGTGGCACACAAAACATTCAAATCAACAACAACTATAGAATGGGAAATGTAATGGGTTGACAAAATGTGAATTATAGAACCCATTATATAATATAAGAAGATTAACAAAATCATGGGTTTGAACTGCACTTATGCATTAAAATCATACACACCAACATAAATCAACTATTAATCAAAAACAATATTTTCAAAAAGATTAACCTTATCAATTATCAATGTTTTGTTACAATTGTTTTCCAACCTAGGCAAATACAATACTATGATTCATTGACGAAACATGTAATTTTTTCTTCCTATGTGAATAACCCAAAACTTCAAGCATCCACAACTTGTCCCAAAAAAAAAGCAAAATAGTCCACCTACACTTCTTGATGAAATTATGGGAGCTACAAATTTGTTGTCGAGCTAGATTTATACTAAATTACTTTCTTCACTCTATTGATTCTTCAAGTTCCAACTCCATTTATAAACTATATAGAATTTGATTCAGTTATCTCCCCCAATTCTTCCAAGTTAACCTTCCAAGAATGCTAGATGGCCTTATAGGATTGACAATGTTGTAGATTGCACCACAAAGTGTGTCCTTGCACTATATGGCTTCAACACTTGAAAAAATAATGGGTGTAACTTGAAAAATTGCACTGTTGTTATTTAAATCATAAACTAAGAAACCATTTTTGAAACTCAAAGTTTAGGGGTGTTGGTGTTTTGCATACCTCAAAACAATTGGCAATGGTGGCTAATAGCTTCCATTCAACATACTTTGTTATGAATGGCATAACATAAAACCCACATTCCTAGTTGGACTCCTATTGTGGTCCAATAGGCCAAACCCAATTTTTGGTAATTGTAGCTCGCTTCCAAGCTACCTTTTGAGTTACTAGGCCTTGTCTAATTGCCAAATTTTGGTAAAGAATTGATGCACCGTTGCAGATGGGAAAGAATTTTGGCTAATAAGAGGGTCATAGTGTAAAAGTTGGTCAATGTTCATCACAATGAAACTCTAGTGGTTGGCGTCATGTAATGGAATGATGAAGTCTTTGACAAAAAGAAAGATTTTCAATTTTGTTTTCAAAAAATGCACAACACTATCTTCTAACTCCCCTTTCTGTTTTGACTAATTGTTCACAATGTCCCAAAGGTGAGGGTGTGTGATGTAGAAATTTTTGGGCAATGTGCAACCATGGGACAACCAAACCTTAAAAAAGTCCATGGCATTTGTGTTCAAGTGCCCAATGAGGTCCTCGAAGAATCGAATTTTTACATCGACCTTGAGTTTCAAATATTCACCCCCAATTTCAATTGAAATTGTTAAATCCATGGTCCCACCATTGCTAACAAAGAAATCTTCCACAACTTTAGCCAACTTGCAAAAAACAAAACATTTAAATAAACAATTATAAACACCTTGTTGACATTAATCATACTACTTAATGACTACATATAATTATAGGTGACATATAGTACCTTAAACCCTAAACCAATTGGCAAGGCAAGCATATAAACCCTACTGACAAAAATAACATCTTGAAACTTTTTGTCGTGACGTGTAATGTCGTGACGTATGGTGTTGTAAGGGTGTAAATCTGTAATAAACTTTACTAAACAAAAAGACTAAAGCCAGTCAAAGGTATAAACTAATCAACCAAAAAAATATGCATGCACACACATATATATATAATGCACAAGAGGAGGCTGAGATGAAATTCTCGTGTATCCCCCCCCCCCAGACCTAAGTTGGGAAAAGCGTGGCATGGTTTTGAGTAGGAATCAAGGTGCTATAGGAGAACATGATGAACAGTACCAATTGCCGGTGGGAACTTGAATGAGTTCCGGCTTGAGGCAGAAAAAATGGTATCCACCATTACAGTTATCACAAAGTAGCATTTGATCAACATTGTCTGTCCTCTGACATACCTGACATGGATAATCAAGTGGAGGAATCCAAGTTGACGTGATGATGGTAGGATCCAAGTTCGACAAGTGGCAGGGCGCACAATTTTTGGAATGATCCCGAATTATGTGTCCGTCAACTCCTTGCAACTCCAACACACCTGAAGGCCTAATCACCTTAACCCTCAAGATAGTGTGACCAGAAGAAGTGTCTAGAGTATCATTGGGTTGCCACTGGAGATACACAAAATCACCAACATCAAATTGTCTCACCTTAGGTTTGTAACTACCACCTTGTGTGTGTACATATCGTAAGGTGTCTCGATGTTATGCAATGGACAGGTTCTCCATGGCCATGGCATAACCCTCCTAAATAGAGCAGCCCTTTCTGCAATGACCCTAGCCCAAGTGGCTGGGGAATCCAAGTCCACAACTTGGTCCATTTGAACAACAATGGAAAAGGGTGGAATGGGATGTCTCCCAAAAAGTAAAAAGTAAGGAGAGAAATGAGACAAGGAGGCATGATTGGACATCCTGTAACCCATGGCGATGTAAGGTCCCAATCCTCTTTGTTCTTAATGAGGTAAATATTCCGAAATCCCTTCTTACACGTTTGAACCATCCTCTCTACAAGGCCATCAATTTGGGGATGATCTCTTGATGTCCGACGATGGTCAATGAGAGCATGGTCAAGTAGGTCTTGGAATTCTCCCCTGAATTTTGATCTTTGATCAGTAAGGCACTCAACGCAAGCCCTAAACTTACTTAAAACCTCTTGTAAAAAAACCTGGCTAGTGCTGTGTGATGACTTGTCTGGTAGCGTAACAAGCTCAACCCACTTTGAAAAATGTTCAATCATAATCATGATGTAAACATTACCCCTGGAGGTTTGTGGCAACTCTCTAGCTAAATCACATGACCAACGATAAAACATGCCCTGAATAAAGAATGGAGAAAGTGTGAGCTGTCGAGAGGAAAAAGAAATTCTCACTTTATCACATTGTTCACACCTAGCAATGACGTCTTGGACTTGAGCATACATACGTCTCCAATGGTAATGAAGAGCGAGAAGGCTATAAATACGCTTAATTCCAAAGTGTCTAAGCTCCGAGTGTACCTTTTGAATAAGACTAGGCCATTCATGTGGTGGTGGAACCACTTTATCGCCTTGTGGTAAGCATCGGATGAGGTGATTGTCCCTCCATGAGTAACATTTGGACCACTGTTCTTTGTGATTTCATTGACTTGATGTAACTTGGGTAGGGTATTCCCCATGTTAAAGAAACTTCAGAGTGTCCAAGTCCTCCCATATATCCATAATGGGATGCTCAACTAGGTTACATTGTAGTAGTGCAAGATAACTAGATGCATCAGATACATGTACTGTTGGAATCTAGTCAAAATCTTGCTTGGCTTTTGAGCTATAGCATGTGGATCAGGGATTGGTAAAGGACTTGATGTAGTGTTCAGGGTATCCTTTAGTACTACAATTATGTCCTTGGTGCTTAGCTTCAAATCTTGAAAACTAAACAATGGTGTACTCACAAACTTTTACACCATTTCATGCATTTGAAGTTGACATTCCATAAGCTGATCAGTGAAAAATTGTGTGTTTTCCTTATGTACATGTACTCCTAGGACACGAGAATTTGATGCCCTAACAGCTTGTGGTGTAGTAGTCTCCTCCCCCCTCGCCAATAAGGTGCGTTCTTCTTTCGTGTTGAAAGGACGAAAAGATTGTGGCATGACTGCTTGAACTCCTTTAGCCTTAGTAATAGGGTAATAGGATTTGAACCAGATGTGAGTCCATTAGTCTGAATTACCTGCCTAGTGGTAGAAACTCTGGGTGCCACACTAACCTCTTTTGTCGCGACATAGGAAGGGCAAAAAGAAGTAGTAAATTATGGTGTGAGACTATAATTATGTGCAGTGGAAAGAACATATTCCCCAACCATGGCATCATGTGGGAGGCCATAGAATGACCTAGGAGGTCCCTCCTATGATCTTGAACCTTGTACAGGTTGGGCATGACTAGCTGGTTAGGAGGACTTACCTTTTAGATTAGCAAGTTGGGCCCTCAATGATTCAAGTTCATTTTGTAGAGTCTCAACTTGAATTGCATGGGCTTAAAACACCGCCTTCTTGTCACCATTGTGTTCCTTCTTAACATTCTTATTGGAATTACCCTTGGTGGGCAAAGCCTGAGTGGAAGGTTGAAGTGCTTTGGCTTTTGGTTGAGGGACATTAAAAGATGCTGGTAGATTTTTCCATGGTAATCGAAGTTGTTTCTATTCTGAGAACTTGGCAAAATAGACAGCTTCCTGATGTCCCTCTTTCCCACAATAATCACAAAAGAGATCCTCAGAAGGAATGTTGCACTCACTAGCTTTATGGGCACGATTGCCACAGTAGTTGTAAAAAGGTAGGATGGTTGTAGCCGAATACACCGCTTTATCCCTTGAGGAAGAATGTGATGATCTAGTTAGCGCAGCTAGTGTAGGCTGAGGCCTTGAACTAGTTGGAGGCCTCATAGTACTAGCTTCATAGTGTGCATGAGCCAATTCTAGCTTTTTGGAAATGTTGTACACATCTAACAAAGTGTACAACTCTCTAAATTTTGTAAAAACCTGTTGCAAAACCTACACATGGAGTGTTGAGTACCTTCCAACGAACGAAGATTCCGATGGGCAACTTCCAAGTCTGTGATGCTCTGGGTATTCTCTTTGAGTTTAAGAAACCTCCTATAGAGCATCTTAAGAGTTTCATCCTTCTGTCGAGAGAAGGTGGCGAGCTATATAATTTTTTCAAAACTTTTAACTAGAAATTCCAGCTAGAATTCCCCCACTAAATCAACAAAAACTAGCACATTGGTGGTGGGAGGAATGTTTACGGTAGTAGCAATGTCGCAACCCCACTTTGAGGGAGGTGTGGGGTCGTCATTCACACTCCCGAAAATGGGATTTGGGAGTCCTCCGGGACTCCTGAAAATTCAGAGCGCAATTACAGGGGTCAAAACACCTTGCATTGAGGCTTTCGTTATATCGTTGGAAAGATCTTGAAGTGTAGATGTCCAAAATGGCCTCGCATGAGCCATTTGGACATCTGTAGCACAAGTTATGGTCAAAAGAAAGGACGGATGTCAAACTAGCAGTTTGATTCTCGAACACTAAAAGTCGGGAATCGACCCAATCCCGGTGCGTGCAGGTGAAATACAACACACCCTTGAAAAGCTCTTGAGGAGAGCTACAACTTTGGTTCACACCTCGTCCCGATCTGAGCTTAGGGCGAGAAATTATGAATACCTAACATCCCGGGAGTCCAAATCGGGACAATTTCGAAACTCCACTTTGGGAGTCCCAAGAAAAAGAGCCATTTGGATGCAAGTGCGGCGGAGAGCTGCAGAGAATACCATATGGGAGAAGGTGGTGGCTTCCCCCGAGTCCGGGCTGTGGTGAGTCAAATGAGTCCAAGGTTGCTCGTGGCTTGTCCCAACACTACAAATGTGCAGAATGAGTTTTAACCAACTTGTTGGTTGGATTTGGATGCAAGACCGAATAACTAAGTAAGCTTGTCCCTTTTCCTAGTCTAATCCCAGAGCTTTCAGCGTGCCCCTCTCACCCCCTTTAGTGTTGAAAGCTGGGAGCGTGCCTCGAGTCCCCACCTTTCCACAACTTGAGTGACTCAGCCCCATCTTGGGGCTAACTAGGGACTTGGGAGCGCGTCAAGCAATGAGTTGTTGAAGAGGAAGGTTTACTAAAGTAGGTACCAAATTTGGATTATTGGGCACAATCCCATGATGTGCAATTACAATTTACAATGTAACTTGAGAGGCGATAGCGATGGTTACGGCATAAGCTAGATTAGGAATTTAAGTGACGCCCAAAATCCTTATAGAATGTCGTTCGTAGACATCCAATGCCTCATAGTGTAGATAACGAACCAATTGTTTGAATGCAAATGCTTCGGTGTAATTAGCACCATACTTGAACTCCAATTCACAAACCATAGTTGAGAAAGTTGCCTTGAACTCTTTCAAAGAAATGGTACCTCACCTTCCACTAAACTTCTCAATTCTCCCAGAGGACCTACTAACCTCCATGGTGTATATGCGTGTAGAGGTTATGGCTTGGAATGGAATACACAGTGATGGTGTGAAAGCAGGTGCACAGTAGGTGTACTCCACTGATTAATCCTTCCAAATGGACTCTGATGTATCGTTGATGTAGTGTAACCTGAACCTAAATTCCTCGTAGGAGTTGTACTAGGTGACGGTGGTGCTGTAGATGTTTGATAGTACCATCGTGAAGATTGTGAACTTAAAAAAATCGGTTCAAAGGATTGTGTGTTACTTTGTAGTTGATACCTAGGCTTTGGCTAAACGGTAGTGCTCTCATCATCCAAGGACATGATGTTGTCGCATGCCCCAAAATTTTGTGATAATACACAACGTTAGCTACAAAATTCTAACACAGCATATGGTTTGAAAAATACAATGTGTCTTTCGGAATGACCCACAACAGTCACGCGCTCCCAAGTCCACTAATAGACCCAACGTGGGTTTACATTACTCAAACAACAGAATTGTGAGGAACTCAGGGCACGCTCCCAGCTCTCAACACTAGAAGGGGTAATAGGGCATACTAATGCTCTGGGATGGGACTAGCAAGACTGACAAGCTTCACTTACTTACTCGAACTTGCATCAAACCAACCAGGTGGTTAGATCACTTTCTAGAGCACCCTTTGTGCCATGACAAGCCACTGGCAACTTTGGACTCACATGACTCACCACGGCCCGGACTTGGGGGAAGCCACCACTTTCCCCCATATAATATACTATGTGCCGATTCGCAGCGACACCCACATCCGAATGGCATTTTGTCCCGGGACTCCCAATGAGGAGTCCTGAAATTGTTCTGATTTGGACTCCCGAGATTTTGCAAGGTCATAACTTTTTAATCAAACCTATGATTGGGACAAGATTTCAAGCAAACTTGTAGCTCTCCTTGAGAGCTTTCCAACGGTGTATTGCATTCCACCTACACGCATCGGGGTCGAGTCAATTCCCGACTTTTAGTGGTCACGAGTCAAATTGCCAATTTGACTCTCGGCCTTTCTTTTTGCCATAACTTGCGCTAAAGATGTCCAAATGGCCCATGCGAAGCCATTTTCGACATCTACACTTCGATAGCTTTCCAATGATGTCATAACACCAGAATGCAAGGTGTTTTAACCCCTACAATCTAACTCTAAAGTTTCGGAGACCCCGAGGACTCCCAAGTCCCAATTTCAGGAATGTGAGTTTCATCCTCACACTCCTTCAAAATAAGGCTGCGACAATCAGCCAAACATTAGATGGAGGTTAAACTAACATCCAATAAAGGTCGAACAAAGCTCGGACGAAAGTCAAAAAGATGCCAGATCAAAAGCCAGGATGATAAAACGATAGGACGCAAGACACTACAACATAGGCTAGCAGACGGCAAGATGTAGAACGCAGGACGTAAGACATCAAAACACACAACGGTAGTCCGACAAAAGTTGGACAGAACATCAACAAACATCTAACAAAAGTCCAATAGACATCAAACATCCTCTAACGAAAATCCAAGAGACGTTCGACAAAAGTCCAAGAAGAGTTTGACGAATGTCGGATGGGTAAACATCAACCACCGCTCCTACGATGGCGGGCGGCATCGTTGCATTACAACTTCCGACAATCCGATGTTTTGGCGCTGGCCGACAACTTGTAACACTTTACAACTTGTGGAGCTTCAACAATAGCCAACACCTCGCGAAGCTACTATGATGGCCGGCGGTGCCATAACTCATGGAATTGGGGCGATGGCAAGTAGTGTTGCAGCTCACGGAGCTGCGGCGATGGCGGGCGGTGCCGCAGCTCGCGGAGTTGGGGCGATGGCAGGTGGTGCTATAACTCACGAAGTTGTGACAATGGCGGGCGGTGGTGTAACTCACGAATTTGCGGCGATGGCGGGCAGTGTTGCAACTCGCAGAGCTCCGACGATGGTGCAACTCACAAAGCCACGGTGATGGTCGGCACTACTGTAGTTCGCGAAGCTACGGCGATGGTCAACGATCCTACAATTCACGGAGCTACGACGATGGCCGGCAATGTTGGAGTTCGTGGAGCTGCGACGATGGCTAGCGATGCTGCAGCTCGTGGAGCTGCAACTTGCGACGTTGAAGCTCACGGAGATGTGATGATGGCCGACGATGCCGCAGCTCACAGAGCTGCAACTTGCGATGTTGAAGCTCACGGAGATGCGGCGATTGTCGGCAGCGTTGAAGTTCGCGGAGCTACGGTGATGGCCAACAACATTGCAACTTGTGGAGCTGCGATGATTGCTAGTAACGCTATAGTTCACAAAGCTACTACGATGGCCGGCAGCGCTACAGTTCATGGAGTTATGGCGATGGCCAGTAGCGCTGCAGATCACGGAGCTATGGTGATGGCCGACAACGCTGCAGATCACGAAGTTATGGCGATGTTCGGCAACGCTGTAGCTCGCAAAGTTGCGACAATGGCCCGGTCATGGCCAGTAGCCCTGCAACTTACAAAGTTATGGCGATGGCCGGTAGTAGTGTAACTCGCGGAGCTACAGTGATGGCCGATAGCGCTGCAACTCACGGAGCTACGATCATGGCCCACAACATTATAACTCGTAGAGCTGTAGTGATGGTCAGTAGTTGTCACAACCCCACTTTGGGGCTAAGTGTGAAAATGCAACTCACACTCCCAAAAGTGGGAAAATGGAGTCCTCTAGGGCTCCTGAAAACTTAGAGCTCGAGTTCAAGGGTGAAAACACCTCGCATTGAGGTGTTATTTATATCAATGGAAAGTTTTTGAAGCGTAAATGCCCAAAATGGCCTCGCATGGGCCATTTGGACATTAGCAGCCCAAGTTATGGGCAAAAGAAGGGTCGGGAGTCAAATTGCCAGTTTGATTCTCGACCACTATAAGTCGGGAATCGACCTCTTCCCAACGTCGCCTGAAGGAGTGCAACATGGCGTTGGAAAGCTCTCAAGGAGAGCTATAACTTTGGTTTAGACCTTTTCCCGATCCGAGTTTGGGGCGAGGAGTTAGGAGCGTCCAAAGTCCCGGGACTCCAACCCGAGACAGTTTCAGGATTCCTCCTTGGGAGTCCCAGGAAAAAAAGCCATTCGGATGTAGCCTCCGTGGTGAGACACAGAGAATACTATATGGGGGAAGGTGGTGGCTTCCCTCGAGTCCAGGCCATGCTGAGTCTTGTGTGTCAAAATGCTCGTGACTTGTCCCAACACCTAAGGGTGTTCCCGAATGTTAATTAACCCTTTGTGGTTGGTTTTTGGATGCAGATTCAAGCTTGATAATCTAGTCCCTCTTCCTAGTTTAATCCCAAGACTTCTAGCATGCCCCTCTACCCCCTTTTAATGCTGGAAGTTGGGAGCAGCCCACAAGTCCCAACTTTTCGCAACTCTACATAGTTGGACCCTCAAGTGGGTTCAACAAGGGATTTAGGAGCGCGTTAGTAGTGATGCTGCTCACAGAGCTGTGACGATGGAGCTGTAGTGATGGTTGGTAGCGTTGTAACTCACGAAGCTACAATGATGGAGCTGCAATGATGGTCGGCAACAGTGCGGCTCCACAAGCCGTGGCGACGGAGCTATAACGATGGCCGGCAATAGTGCAGCTCGCAGAGCTATGGCGATGGAGCTGCAACGATGGCTGGCAGCGATGCGGCTCGCGGAGCTATGGCGATGGAGTTGCAACGATGGCTAGCAACGGTGCAGCTCGCGGAGCTGTGGTGATGGAGTTGCAATGATGGTTGGCAATGGTGGGGCTTGCGGAGTTGTGGCGATGGAGCTACAACGATGGTCGACAGCGATGCGACTCGTGGAGTTGTGGCAATGGAGCTACAATGATGGTCGGCAATGTTACAACTCATGGAGCTGTGGCGATGGAGTTGCAGCGATGGCCGACAATGTTACGACAATGGCCGGTAGTGTTATAGCTCATAGAGTTGCAGCAATGGCCTACAACGTTGAAGCTTGTGGAGCTGTGGCGATGGTCGACAGCGCTAAAGTTTGTAAAACTGTGACGATGGAGCTCCAGTGATGGCTGACAATGTTGCGGCGATGGCCAGCAGTGCTATAGCTCGCAGAGTCGTAGGAATGGCCGATAGTGTTAAAGCTCGTGGAGCTGCGACGATGGCCGATAGCGCTAAAGTTTGTAAAGTTGTGATGATGGCTAGAATATCTAAAGCTCATGGAGCTACGGCGATGGCCGGCAGCGTTAAAGTTTGTAAAGTTGTGATAATGGCTAGCAGCTCTAAAGCTCGCGGAGCTACGGTGATGCCTGGGAGTGTTACAGCTCGAGGCGCTATGACAATGACTGGCAATATTATAGCTATAGCACTACGACGATGGCCGACAGCGCGCTATAGCTCGCAACGCTGCAACAATTACCGACAACACGCTGCAACTCACAATGTTGCGGCGATGGCCGCGAGCATGCTGCAACTCGTAGGGTTACTACATTGGTCGTCAACGACGGCTGGCAACGTGCTGTAGAATGGAGAAACAATTTTTTATTTTTTTTACTCGACAACTTGAAAACCTTCCTTGAAGACCGCCTCCTCCTGTCTCTGCATGAGAAAGAGAACGAGAAAGAGAAAAAAAATGGAGGAGGAAGTTTGAAACCTACTTTGTTGGTTGGCAGAACTATAACAACGCAAGTTCCTTCCAATAACACTAGTAGCAACTTGCGCTTCCTCTGGCAGCAACAATGGCAATAGCAACAACTCAAAAATTCCAAAGCACAAAAAATTTGCCGCTTTCAACATGAAGCAACAGAGAATAAAGTTTTTTTAGAATTGAATGAAAGAAATAATTGAATTGCAACGAAAGAAGAAGATGTAATGTATGTAGATGGTGGTTATGCAATGGCCGCCATGAGCATCTAAAAATCCTATCTGATTATGGAGGAAACTCTCCTGACAAAGGAATTCTAAAAAAATTGAAAAGAGAAAGGAAGGGTCTTACTGGATTTGTGTACAACCCTTTCTTATGCCCTTTGTTGCACCATTTTTTGCAAGTTCTTATGTCTTTTTCTTTTGGGATCCAAGGTGTCGCAACCCCACTTTGAGGAAGTTGTGAGGTCGCCACTCACACTCCCGAAAATGGGACTTGGGAGTCCTCCGGGACTCTTGAAAACTCAGAGCGTGATTGTAGGGGTCAAAACACCTTGCATTGAGGTGTTCCCTATATCGTTGAAAAGCTTTTGAAGTGTAGATGTCCAAAATCACCTCACATGAACCATTTGGACATCTGCAGCACAAGTTATGGTCGAAAGAAAGGGCGGGAGTCAAACTGGCAGTTTGACTCCTAACCACTAAAAGTCGGGAATCGACCTGATTCTGGTGCATGTAGGTGAAGTGCGACACACTGTTGGAAAGATCTCGAGGAGAGCTACAACTTTGGTTGACACCTCGTCCCAATCCAAGTTTGGGGTGAGAATTTATGAGCGCCCAAAGTCCCGGGAGTTCAAACCGGGACAATTTTGGGACTCCACTTTGGGAGTCCCGGGAAAAATAACCATTTGGATGCAAGTGCGGCGGAGAGTTGTAGAGAATAATATATGGGGGAAGGTGGTGGCTTCCCCCGAGTCCAGGCTGTGGTGAGTCAAGTGAGTCCAAGGTAGCCCGTGGCTTGTCCCAACATCAAAAGGGTGCAGAATGAGTTCTAACCAACCTGTTGGTTGGATTTAGATGCAGGATCGTATAATTGAGTAAGCTTGTCCCTCTTCCTAGTTTATCCCGGAGCTTTCAACGCGCCCCTCTCACCACCTTTAGTGCTGGAAGCTGGGAGTGTGCCCTGAATCCCAGAAATTCTGTAATTTGAGTGACCTAGCCCCAACTTGGGGCTAACTTGGGACTTGGGAGCGCGTCACAAGGTCATTCAGGTTAGGGATTGTTCTTACAAGGTTTTGTGAATAATGTTCTAAAGGGCATAACCCTAAGGAAAGGGTTGGTGTCCTAGTAAATGACTACATCACAAGATGCACAAGGTGTGTAACACAAGGTGTAGCTAGGCTAAGATTAAATACATAGAATTGGAGGAAATTTACCTTTTTTTTACAATCTGCTTCCAATGTGCCATGAAATTATACATGGAAGACATCATGTAGTTGTTCAACAATAGTGTCCTTAAAACTTGGGGACTGCTCCATTACATCCAAGTTCAAACTTGCCAACTTTATAGCACCTTGACTCTGCACCTATGTGGATGTTGTTGGGAAATTGCCATTTACAACAATAGACAAAAAAATGCTTAATAAAAATTAAACACGCACATTACCTATGAACATGGTAAATAGAACAATAGAAAAAAAAAATGTAATGCAAGAATGTAGAAATATTCTCCATTACTTATGGTAGTGTGCATGACCTTCTTAACATTTCCATTGTCATCATGTGGGTTCACTATCTTGCCTAGTTTGACCATCAAAGCATGTAATTGGAAATCTTAAAGTCCCATCAACAAAAATTTGCATTTGATGGCAATGTCACGAATGTTGGTGTCATTTTCAAAATTGATGTTTATAGCAAACAACCATCCATTATCAATGTCTTCGTTTAGCAAAAGGGCTTCATTCGCCACCCAACCAAGTGCAGAACATTTAAATAGAATTAAACTATAGATCTTTCTAGCATGTTGTCTAAAGTAAAAACCAAGAAAATGAATATTTGTTTGTTCATGCAACAGTTGGTAGAGGGAGGACATAATAGAAGTGGAAAAATGGAATAATTACAGATGTTAAAAAGTAAAGTGAGCTAGTGGATGCAACCTCCCAAATGTAGCTCTACAAAACAATTTTAGTGCCTTGATCATATGGGGGCATTCCATTTCTAAGGAAAAGGGATCATTCTCATTTTGCAATTTTGCCAAAATGTTCTGCAACTCTTCCTTTGTGTGGAGCCATGGGCATTGTAGACTTATTTGTAAGGGGTAACGCTTCAAAACAATATACAATGGTGACCATCTCCACTGTTCCTTTTCCTTTGTGACCCTCATTTGTAGGCAATAAAACATACAAAAATAAACATTAAAACTCAAGGATCCATTCACTAGTGCCTAAATTTTTACTAATATAACGTTAATTGATAGTTTATAACAAAGATTCAAAACACTAGGAATCTATGTATCTAAGTTCAACCTATGGCTAAACTACAAATGATGAAACAACAACACTTAATTACTAATTGGGATTGTGTTTGGGAAAAGAACCTAAAGGTCAAATTTATGGAGCATATTCATCATTTTTCTTCTCAAGGGTAAAGGTGGCAACTGTTTTGTTTGCTTAATAATCATTCTTCAACTTCAAATATTGAAGGTAATATTTGAATGTTTTGATTTCTCGGAATTTTTCCATAGTCATAGCTGTGCCCCCGCCCCCCCAACTTAATGTCCATGCATTTAATGACTTCTTTTTGATATCTTAATCCTCTCAATTCTTCTTTCTTTTTGCATGATATAATCAAAAGCCAATAACACCATTGTAGACTTAAATTCAATAGCAAAACATGGTGTGGGGATGGCCAAAAATTGGAACAAGTTGTGCTAATAAGATCAACATACTTCTTACACCCAAGCAAATTGATCATGTAAAGGTCAGCAAAAGTAAGGGTGGGCAACACCTCTAAAAGCATGTGCTCTTTGTTTCCTTCCCCTATAGAACACATTGTACCAACTCTTTGTACCGCTCTATCATTATCTTCTACAATGTCCAAATCTTCTCCAACACTAACTTCCTTTTCCACAAAGATAATAATTGGAGTAAAGGGGGCAACATCTATGGTAACTACACTAACCATAGTGTTTCGACTAAGCTTGGTTGCAATAATAGTAATAAGGAGAGAAAACACAACATTTCCCTCTCTTGCTTCCATACTTGCCAAAACCCTAAATTTTTACAAAGAATAATACAAGACTACTTTTAAGTTGTATATTTCAAAAGACAATGTATTTGAATGCAAGATTCATGTGGGGTGAAAATCCTCTAAGGTCTACCACATAGGGCGAAAAAGGTTTAGTCCTTATTGCAATCCTTTTTACCCCTATATTTTGATCCTCATAAAAAAATAATGAGTCACAAGTTGTCAAAATTTTCAAAAGGAATATACTTTAAACCATTATAATTCTAAATTCCATCATAATCGTCCATAAATGTGTTTTTACATAGTAAAAACGGACTAGGTAAAAAAGACAAAAAAGGGTGACACTGTGACAAGATTTTGGTACACCTTAAAGAATTTGCACCTTGTGCATAAAACCCTGGACTATGTACTTCTCTAGTGCACCTCAACTAAAACCATCCAACACAATAATGCAATAGGGCAATGAAGTTCATTAAAGTTCATGTCACTTCACCAAGTTCATTCTTGCAATTCACATGGTTTTACACCCTCCTTAAACCCTAAAATCTTCAACCAAACTAAAGCTATTTTTAGCTCACATTTGAATTTGAAGGCCCGATTGAAATTGAAAAAGACTTATGTTTTGTAATGTAAAGCAAAAAGTACGTTTCGATGGGTTATAATCGACAACAGAGAGGTGAAGGGAGGGTTGATAATGCTAGGGATGTTCTATCAACAGTGAAAGGAGGGCCCAACTATGTTGGTGGGGTCAAGATTGGTGGTGGGTCAAGGGGTCAGATACTACGCCGGACAAAAGGTTGTTAAGGGGTATTTAGCATCTTGCCACTGATATAGCCCCTTATGGGACCTTGGAACCAGGGCAAGGTCTGGGATTCAAACCCAATGGTGTGCAAGTGGAACTCTTGCTCGCCTTATGCCAATGGGCTTGATTTGGGTATGCAATGAGCTTGACTTGGGGGTGCCAGCAGCTTGTCGGGTCAGGTTTGTTATTGTGCTTTGGAAAAAAAACAAAACAAAACAAAAATAAGGGGTGTGTGACACTTTGGCCTTGCTATTTACATTTAAAAGTATCTTAAGGCAAAACAATAATTATGAAAATTCAAATATTTTATCATGCAAAAATGTAATCTTCCAAAAATACTCTAAAAGAAACCAAAATCCTTCAAGATATTATAACTGTATAACTAATCTCAAGTTTCAACATAAGCCAAAAATATCATCTTTCAAAAATCCTCACATAAAAATAGACCTATTATTACTTAGGGGCCAAAATCTCTTAAGCTACTATACTTTATAATGAATCTAAACACAATTTATCCTTGCCTTCGTAGGCAAGACCAACAAAATGTATTGCCCCTACATTAGGTTCTTTTAATTGTACAAATGGCTCTATATGAACAACCCACTGTAATGCCTTCTGTGTGAGCAAGAGAACCTACTACAAATGGGGGAGAAACCTTGTTTGGGAGTGCTTTGTGGGGTATGAAATAGCAATGGAGGTGTCACTAAGAAACCTCCCTATGCCAACCGGTGTGGCACATTATGCTTGAGGAAATCCCCAAAAGAGAGATGTTTATTGATAAGGACATTAAACATTATTAAATGCAAACCATAAACATTATTGAGAAGATATAATATAAATATACAAAACATTCAATAAAAAGTTAGGCTAATTATCATGTATTCAAAATACTAATTCACAAAACAAATCTTATTGCGGAGCTTTTTGTACTAATCTCAAAATTAGGGTTTTTTTTCATTATGTTCAGATTAAGAAATTTATAAAGAAGTCTTGGTTTTTTTTTTAAAAGGTGGAGTTTACAATTGTGAAGTGGAGATGTCTTAAAATAACGTAAAACATTATCGCATTTTTTTTGAAAAATATTTTAATCTCTCAAAACGTCATTGGAGCTCCTTTGTAAGAATCCAAAAATTAGGGTTTCCGAAATTAGGGTTTCGGCATGTGTCCTGTTCTCGGCTGATTGCATTGTGTCTCTCTTCTTACTTCTCTCTATCTCGATCGCACGGAGTTTCCTTGAATTTGTCCACGGAATTCTTATTTCAAATACAGGCAGCAACAATCGGAGATTTGGTTTGTTTTGGAGATTTGGTTTTGATTTTCTGGAGGGAGGGAGAAGGAATCTGGAGGATGCAGATCTGTTAGTAGAGGGGTGGGGGTGCGGGTTAAGGAGCTGCTTGGTATCAAGAAAAAGAGGCGATTTCTTCTTCTTTCGCATCTGTAAGTCCTTTGGATCTTCAGCAACCTTCCTGTGCTTGTTTTCAGACAGGTGAACCTGGAAGCATTCTTGTGCGTGCGTGTGTGCGTGCGTGTGTTTTATTAGTTCTCCCTAATCTTAGCGCATCTAGAAACCCTGAGCTTGTCTTACGTTAGCAGTTTTTCTGAACTTTCTGAACTCTTTTTCGTATCGGGACTTCTTACTGTGGATACTTTACTTGTCAGCGGTTTCATGACAGGTGTTCAGTAGCCATAATCAATTTGAGTTTGGTCAGTAAATTCGTAAGGCTTTTCCTGAACTCTCTCTTTGCCCAAAGATATGGTGACGAAGCACAAGAGCGATTTTCTCTGTCTTGGAGTTATAAACCCTAACCCAAAATCCTAGGTCTCTTAAACCAAGATGCACACACAGAGAGACAGACAGAGACAGAGCTGCAGCAGCAGATCTTGTGGTTGGCATTGCTAAGTACTACACGAAGTGCACTTATTTTAACTTGTATTTCTGGCCGGGTGTGTATCTGTGCAGATGGCACCGCCAACAAGAGCTGGTGACTATCCCTTTGCACCTGTGGATCGTGTGGTGAGTATGCACCCAAGTTACTTCATCTACATTCAAGGTGGTAGGTTATGAGAAATAGCACTCAGCTCAAGGACAATCGAAGGCAACACATCTGCAACATTTGCCTTCCTGTTGATTATGTATTATATCATGTCTCTCACATGGAGGTGGTTGTACAACACTAACCAACAGTATTGGATTGGTTTCTGCTATGTTTGATGATTTGCGATGAGGGGAAAAGTGATGAACTGAAAATAAAGTGGGGGTCCAGAATGCAGAACTGTTCACCTTGACGTATGGTGCAATTGTGCGTCAACTGCTGACTGATTTTGAAGAAGTAGAGGAGGTCAACAAGCAGCTGGACACCATGTAAGGATGCCCTGTGCTGATTACTACCTTGCAGGAATTTCCCATAACATATTTACATGCATTACAAGCTGTGCCCTCAAATTCTGCACCCAAAATCTCCAGACATTATGTAATGGAGGACTTCCTGTAGCTAGAATCTACTGTTTTTATGACTGGAGAGATCTCTCATGTGCAAAGCATCTTTGTACACATGTACTCGTTGTAGAACTTGGCACCTGTGGGAGGGAGCCTTTGAGGTGTGAGTGTGTTGGCATTAATTTCATGAGCCTGTAGGGGTTTCATGGGCACATAATGCTGTGAAAGGCTCTTGGGTTTCTCCAAAATAGAAAAAGAAAGCACCCACACCAAATATGCATGTTGGATGCTGTCAGGGGGTATAACATTGGTGTTCGGCTGATTGATGATTTCTTGGCAAAGAGCAACATCACAAGATGTTCAGAATTCAAAGACACTGCTGAAGTTATTGCCAAGGTTCTTTCTCCTCTGTTTCATACTCTCAGTAGATGATGGGTAGTCACACGAAGCAAGGGGTTCCTGGCCTCTGTGTGTCTGGAACATGGAAATTAGCACATGCTTTGCTGATAAGATAGAGAAGAGCTTCATAAACTTTATCTTTTAGTAGATCACAAAGTGGGTTTCTATTTCTATCAGGGGAATCCTCAACAAATATGTTTTTGATAACATACAACATTACTTAGATACTGGCCTGACATTTTCACTTCATGCAACCCCTCTTTGTTTTTAGCCATAGTATGGAGTTTATGTGCACAATACCTGTTAGTGAAGACTTATGTGTAGAGACTCTGAAGTTTTATTATGGAAAGCAGGTTGGGTTCAAGATGTTTCTTGGAGTAAGTGCAACAGTGAGCAATTGGAGTGCTGATGGTTCAGAGTGTAGCCTGATACTGGATGATAATCCCCTTGCGGACTTTGTTGAACTCCCTGACACCTGCCAAGGTCTCTTCTATTGCAACATCCTGTGTGGGGTCATTCGTGGTGCTTTAGAAATGGTAAAATCCTCTACTGAAATACCATTTCTCTTTAGGTTTTGTGTCCTGATGGAGGGACCACTGAGGGTCTTGATTTTAATGATTGGGATGCACTGTGATATTTACCATAATGTATAATCTATGCTCCATGATCTTGTGTATTCATTCTGGAATGTACAGCATATTTTTTCTTTGCCAGTTTTGTTTACAAGAGGCTAATCTTACTAACTATTTTTGAATTGAGCGTAGGTCTCTATGAGAACTGAGGTTAAGTTTGTGAAAGACATGCTTCGAGGTGATGATGCTTTTGAGATAAGACTGAAGCTGCTGGAGCAAGTTGCTGAGGAGTACCCTTACAAGGACGATGAGTAGATCAGAAATCCTCCCTGGAAGGTGCTGGTGAATTGTCTTTCTGTCTTCTTTCCCTTTTATTCAAGTCCACAGAAGGAGTTGATCTTTGTCAAATTCTCAGCACCTTCTAGCTTGATTGGTTGGTAAATAAGTTCTTTCAGTTGGAGAATGGAAGATAAAAATGATCTTGCACACTTCCCTGTACTAAAATTGCCCATTCTGATGTCCTTTTGAGGTACTATCTCTGCAAAATTTGGGTTAAATAACTTGAGGTATATTATTTCTTTTTCTGAAGTTTTCAATCCACATTAAGCTCAAAATTGGGGAATCAAAAGGTTTGAAAGTTCCCACGGCTTAAAAGTTTTCTTAGTTATTTTGCACATTCTTGTTGACTTAGTGGTGCTGTTTATGCCTCTATTTTCCTCCTGTTGTTTGATTGGTGGTATGAAGACTATCATGCTGTACTGTCTCTGCACTTTCTGTTCCACCTCCCAATGTTGCATCTGTATTTGTTGGAGTTGGAAAGGGTGCAGTCTGCCTTTTGACCTTAATTATTGTCTCAATTTCACCTAATTTTGAAATTTGAACTTTCTCAATGATTTTCAATCAATGTCGAAATCTCAAAGAAGCATCTGGAAAAAGATACCTTAAAAATTAAATATGTAAAGAATCAAAGTCTAACAGCATTTTAATTTATTTTTATATGTTGATGAAAGTTCTATATTCAACATTTGCTTTAGTATGACTACTAATTCCCTATTTTTGTTTGTAATCATTGCAATATTGATGAAAATTGAGCAATCTGAGAGAATTTATGTAGATTATGTTTCTCTAATTTTTATTGTCTTTACTAGGGTCTCTGTATTTGCAATTGAAAGTCAAGAGACCAAAGATTGTATGACCTATATGGATTCATTTCACAAGAAATGGAGAATGTACATTCAATGTGTGATTGTAAATTTTTCACTATGATTAATTTTTCATAATTGATGAAAGAGATTTCAGGTTGAACCTTTCTGCACCTTCCGAGTAAGCATGCTCTTTCCTGCATGTAGTTAGGAGAATAAGAGGGTAAATGTGCTAGACAATTGATGTCAAAATTTCCTAACAGATTCCCAAATAAATGTTGGGTCCTGCAATTTACACAATTTGTTGTATTCTCTGCACTCGCAAAACATAGAAGACCTAGCATTGCAATAGCCATGATGAAAGTCCATGCAAAATCAAACTTTGAAACTTCTCAATATCTAGACCCGAAAAATTATACCAAAAAACCTGCCATCCTATGTGTCTGTCACATTTTCCTGAAGCTACAGATGTCACAGATAGTTGGCTGGCACTCAAGATATATAGCTAATAAATTAAAAAATTGTTGGAAAAAAAATATCTCTGCATTTTGAGCTGTGATGAGCAAGATAATCTGTAGAGCCATCAAGCATTTGGCATATGGCATATTTCATCATACACAAGCTTCAATAACTTTTAACTTGCTTTGTACAAGCAAGAATCTATGCATGAAGGCATAGAGATGTGACAAAAGAGGATAGTGATTGGGTCCTCCTGAACTCCAAACATATATCTTTTTCTTGTCGAATTTGTTTGCCTCTGAAGCAATGGCTACTACCATCTTCACACCCACTCCTACTTGCAGGGTCTCACGAGTTTCACAGGGTTTGCAGAAAGTGCCAGAGCATGGAAAGTGGCAGACTGTGCTTGAAGATTGGTTTAGAGGTTTGCAGCTGTGGCAGACCGTGCTGTGTATTCACGTACAAGAGCAGCAAATAAGGAGCTTTGTTTCTCCAACAATCTAGTTGGACTATCAAACTCCTTCACCAACCCTGCAGCAGATTTACAGACACACACGAATTTTAGTTCTGACAAAACTCATGGCCTCCAAAGTACAAGCCCAACAACAAATACACATGAAGTTGTTCTCTTGTGGCAAATGTACAAGAGCAACATCTAATTTTGTACTGGTGATAATGCTGCAGCTACCTCAACCCATTGGCATGATGAATACAATGTATGTCCTGTGTGGCAAGGGATGGTGGGGTTTGGGAAGCATGGACACAGAGAGAGAGAGAGAGAGAGAGAGAGAAGAAGCACCTGCATCAAGCACTAGCACCTTGTTGGAATCCATCACTGTTGGGATGCGGTGAGCAACGCTGATAACTGTGCAGTTGGCAAACTCCTTATGAATTGTTCTTTGAATCACAGCATCAGTTTGTGCATCCACTGACGCTGTCGCTTCATCCAGCACTAGAATGCGACTCTTCTTCAACAGTGCACGCCCAAGGCAGAATAGCTGCCGTTGTCCCACACTCCAATTCTCCCCATTCTCCTCCACTGCAATTCATAAAAACCCCACCCTCCAGAACTCAAAACCCCTCCCTCTAAATTCATCGATGATGCTATAATTGCAATTGTGTAAAGTTGCAGTCAACTTTCAACATTTTCTGGGCAATACTCAGATCACAAAAAGCTTCAGCCAAGACCATGGTTCAAGTAACCCCAAACTTTCTTGGCTTGACTTTAGCGCCTCCTCCTTCACAACCAACATAATGTGCAAAATGACCAAGACTCACCTGGTGAATCCAGCTTCTTCTCAGTTTCTTGAACCACTTCTGCCAGTTGACACCCCTCCAGACTCTGAGGAACAAATCAGAATGAACTGATTAGAGAAGGTGGAGGGAACCCTACCCCACCAAGAACATGGACATCTCCAGATGTCCGAAATCAATCTTCTTCAGACTCTGAGAGTTTGCAATGAAATTTGTGCATTCTTAGTTGCAACAAACACCATAGATAATTCTTCAGTACCAACAGATCTCCAGGATTCATTGCAAATCTCATTCACAAAGAACAACTACAGCTATGATGAAAGGGATTTTTAGGTGACATGGGAAAAAAACAAACCTCCCAGATCTCACTATCAGTATGCTCCCCCAAGGGATCAATATTACTTCGAACAGTCCCATCAAAGAGAGTAGGCTCCTGTGGTATGATACTCAAGCGGGACCTTAGCTCATGCAACCCAAGCTTGGAAATGTCAATGCCATCAATGAGGATAGAGCCCCTGTCTGCTTCAACCAGCCTGAAAAGAGCCTGGATCAGCGTTGACTTGCCACTGCCAGTCCTTCCCACCACTCCCACCTTCTCTCCTCCCCGAATAAAAAATGTGATACCTTTCAGCACTAATGGAGTATTTGGTCGATACCGAAACTGCAAATAGAAAAAAGAAAACCATAATCTTTCCCATGATTAGCTGCTGTTCATAGAACACATTTCCCATGAAGAACAAAATTTCCTAAGAAGACAGACTTACCTCCAAATTGCGGAATTCAACAGCGCCAGTGGTGGGCCAATCAGCAGGCGTTCGACTGCCCTCCACTACAAGCGGTGCTTCGCTTGGAATGTCTGAATACTGGCCAATGCGTTCTGCAGATACCATTAGATTCTCTACCTGGCAAGCAAGGAACACCAGTGCTGACAGGCTCGAATTCAAAGCCAACCCGTATGTCAAAGACAGGCCCACAAGCTCTGCAACACAAAGGTGAAAAAAAACAGGAAACTATGTTAGCTCAAGATTGAAGAAGGTACCTAATTGGATTGAATTTCAAGGGCTTTCTTTACAGGGATTAGGTATATAGAAGAGAACCAGGTTTGATGACATTCTCTGGAAGAATGACTAAAAACAATGCGGATGTGCAGAGCACTGTAGCACCGATCATCTCCAGCCGAAAACCCAACCACTCATTTGCAGCAACGTTATGAAATGCCATGCGAGCATTTTTGTCTATGCAATCAAGATTCCCCTGAAAAGAAATGGGTTCTTCAAAACATGGATTAGGAAAACATTCAACAATTTTTACTCGCTTTTAGAGTTGCAGCTTAACAGGGGTTTCTTTGAAGAGGAAAAAGTATTGAAGAAGCACTGACAGATTGGTGTGGGTGGGTGTGGAGATTCACTAACGGTACCTGTGCAAATTGCTCTTGCCTACAGAAGGCACGGACAGTCATGATGCCAGCTATGGTTTCAGAGAAATGGTGGATGATTGGTGCTTTTGTGATGGAGTCTAACCTCGTCAGCTCCCTCGAAGATGCCATGAAGTATTGCTACAAAGACCCAAAAACTGGTATTTGAAAGGATTCACATTACAATGCATGAAACAATTATATGGATTCAAATGCAATGGAAAAAATGACCAAACACAGAATTGTTGGTTTGTTTGTACCATTGATTGAAGATGGAAACAACACACCTGGTAGGTGATGTATATGTACATCAATGGCAGAATGACAATAGCAACCTGCCATGTAACCCTAGAGGTTACGAACAAGATTCCGAGTGTTTGAGAGGTCAAGTTCACGACAATCCCAAGAAAGAATGGCAGGTAGATGTCCACTGCACTCTGATCTGTCAGTGACTGTATCCATCATAAGAGCAAAGAAGAACACTGAGTCAATTCACAACTGTCTTAGAGTTTTTGCATGCAAGTTTACTAGCAAACCCCACAAATTGTTAAGCCCCTCAAGCTCAAGCCTTGCATCAAAGAAAGACACAAGGAACATCCAAGAGTTGGAAAAGCTTCACCCACCCTGGTTATAATGCGTCCAGTGGGAGTTGTGTCAAAGAAGGACATTGGAGCTCGAAAAATGCTGTGCAACATCTTGAGGTAAAAACTCTGGGCTGTTCGTACCCCGACAAAAGCAACTGTGAGAGCACGCACCAAAGCACAGAGCAAGCTCCCAAACGAAATTGAGGAATATACAAAGAGGAAGAGGTGGGCATTGAAGCTGGCCTTGTTGGCATCAGATGTCTCATATGCCAGCCAGTAATCAGCAGCGATTTGTAGTGTTTGCCAAATGCCCTGGTTAAGAACCAGCACCAGAGCAAGTGCGCCACCATACACTTTTGTGATATACATCCAGTAGACTTTTAGACTTACTCGTCCCTTTGCTCTCTCTTCTGCCTCAATCAGCTTCAATGGATCCTTCTTGCGGGTGCTTCCATTCCGACTGTATTTTCTCTCTAGTGATCCCCGAGAACCAGGACCGCTTTTCAGACTCATACTATCCCTTCTCGAGCCACCATTTCTTGAGAGGTTCCGGCTCAAATTCCTCTCAAGTAGTGATCCAGACTCAGAATTTGGAGGACCAGTTTTAAGACTGCTTTCCCTTCCCTTACTGCTGCTCGTATTCCTGGAGATCTCCATTGCCGACAAACCATCTCCTGTGCCAATATTTAAGGGTTGTGACATCAATGGCATTTGTGGGTCATCCACATCTGCATCACTGTCATCCAATCCAATCATGTCCATTGCTTCATTGTGTGCATCCACAAGCATTGCAAAGTCCATGCCAGCATTCAGTAGCTCATTATACCTCCCTGATTGGACAATCTCTCCATCCCGAAGCACCTGTCATACAAATAATTTTCCTCTGTCAATCTTGAGCATTTCAACACCACCACCACCATTATGAAAAAAATCCTAAACCCTAAACCCTGAACCCTGTGCCTGCATGCAGCATACTAATCTACCTCTGCAAAAAACCTCACAACAGAAATCAAAAGACCAATTCCTCAACAAAAAAAACTCAAGCTACTATTGCATACCAGAATATTGTCTGCACCATGCAGAAAGTCCACCTGATGGGTAACTAGCAAAGTTGTCTTTCCCTTCAACGCACCCATCACACATTCCTGCCAAACCCAGTGGAAAGAGTTCCCCATTTTAACATACAAACAAACACAACAAAATCCACTTCCCACGAGAGAAGTTTGGAAATTTTCTAAAGGAAAAAACATCTTCTACAACAACTTCTGGAGCTTAAATCGTTGAAGTATTTTTTGGGGCTTTCAGAACACCTTAAAAAGCTCAGAGCCTGTGTGTGCATCTACAGCACTAAAAACATCATCAAGAAGGTAGATATCTGCATCTTGGTACACAGCCCTTGCCAATTGGATTCGCTGCTTTTGACCACCGCTCAGATTGATTCCTCTCTCTCCAATTTCAGTCTGGTCACCAGATTCCATTTGAAGGAGATCTACTGTTAAGCAGCAAACTCGTAGTGTCTCATGATATCGTCGATGATCCATTGGCTGTCCAAAAAGAATGTTGTCCTGAATAGTCCCATTCTGAATCCATGCTGTTTGTGCAACATAAGCAATGCTGCCACTTACTTGCACCTGAGAAAAAAATTAAAAAATCTGATTCATTACAACACAAGTTCTCAAGGATCACTAGAGACATGTGTGATTGTCTCCTGCCATGGTAGATGGTCTTCTTCTTCTAAGGACAGAAGGAATGCAGAGAGGTCAAGAGAAGCTATAGTCGAAGAGGAAACAACAGTGTATGATTTCAAGGAGGATCAAGAAGAAGACTCTGTCTGTACCTTGCCTGCTACTCTCGGAACTTCTCCAAGAAGAGATGCAAGAAGGGTGGATTTTCCAGACCCAACCATTCCAACAATCGCCACAAGAGAGCCCTTTTTGATCTCAATGTCAACATTTCTCAAGGTTGTGAGCTCTGCATCGGCTTCCCATTTGAAGGTGCCATTCTCCACGCATACTGCAACTTCTGCCCCTGCTGCAACTCGCTCAACTGCATCCTCTTGCAGCTCATCACTCTGCATGAATCGGTTCAGTCTGTCAACTGACACCAAAGCCTGAGAAATGGACATGAGAGCTTGTGGGAACAAGCGCATTGGCTCCTGTAGAAGACGGAATGTGGCTACAGCTGTGAACACACTTCCAGGGTTCAGATCACCATTCAAATAGATGCGTAGTATGAATGTTGCTATGGTAGCTGCAATTGGCGCTAACCAGAGTGAACAAAGGTTTAATCCTGAGATGTAAATGAACATTGAAGCCCAGCCTTTTTCAACACTCCTTGCTTCCTCCACCCTCTTCTGAAACTTCTCATCCCATGCCTGAAGCTTGATAATCTTCATGTTGTTAAGCACTTCATTGGTTGCCTTCATTCGCTGATCTCGTGACTTCACAACCTGTGCTCACCACACAAAGTGCCACTAAAATCACACATCAAACAATTGCCTTGTCCATGCCTTGTAACAAACCCACCATCAAAGCAAATAAGCATTGATGATTTATTTGCTGAAGCTGCAGTTAACAAAGAGTTCACAGCCTAGTACTCTGAACACAATTTGAAAACAGAACCCAGTTTTTCTTTTGGTAGCAGGAAAAGAAACAGACAACAGCAAAGCACTAAGCTGCTACCCAAAGTCTCAAGACAACAATTAGGGTGCTTAGTGCTTACCTGTGAAAAACTAAAGCGCTGTTTCTGCACAACAAACAAGTTGCAAGAAACAATAAGAACCATGACACCAAAGCCAGCAATGGCAGCCAAACCCAGAGCTTGAAAGAGAAGACCCATGGCAATAAGGATCTGCAAAGGTAACACCCACACATTGTGGAGAAGGTAGATCGAATCCCCAATTTGCTGCACATCAGTAGACATGTAGCTGACAATGTTGCCAACCCCATGGGTCTGTCGCCCTGCACTTGACAAGTGCAACCCTTTGCGGTACACAGTGGCAACTAATGAAGTGCGGATCAAGATGCCCAGCTTCTGAGCCAGGAACAGGAATTGATGGGAACATAGCACCTCCACAACCTTGGCCACCAGCAGAACCCCAACCAACACATAGCCTTCATATTTGTAGCTCCTGATTCCTGCTGTGAAGTTGGTGAATTGTTGGATCAGTGAAGGACCTGCATACATAACCACTGATTTCACCATTGCAATAACACCTAGGAATGTGAATGGCCGCCAAAAAGTATGCACCAATGCTCGCCACAACGAGCGAGGCTCATCTTGTTGTAGCCATTTGGATCGCAATTGTGTGTATACCGATAAGCTGCGCTCATCAGGAGAAAGAAGAGGAATGTCCTCTGGTTCTAGTGGATGGCTTTGTCCCAATTTCAGCAGTGGATTGAGCCACAGCCATACAGCCTTGCTCAAAAGACCAGCTGTTGCATAGCCCGTCACTCTCAGATCCTTCTCAGCAATCTGCAACAAAAGCAATGTCAAGAGAGAAAAAACACAGAATTTACAAACCCCACAAGCAAACAATGGAGAATCTGAGAGAAGCTCAAGCTCAAGCTTGACTATAAGAACTTAGGCAAGACATTTAAGGAGGAGCTTGGGATTTGGAGAAGAGAGAGAGAGAGATGGAACCTTGTGAGCTGCTGCAAGCTCGGAATCCTGCTGCGACAACAGTGGATCCAAGAAGCCGTTGTTGTTTTGGGAATCATGTTCATTGTCTGTGAGGATTCCAGTGGATCGAACAAGTGCGAGGATGAAGAGAAAGACTGTGACAGGAAATGTCACGAAGGCGACAACAATATCAGCATGTTGCCAACGAGCAAGATGAGGCCATTTGGTCATGACTGTTTGCACTGCAGATGCGAAGGAAACTGCTGAGAGAAGGAATGTGACAATCCACCACAAGCGGAGAATCACCCAATGCTCCTTGGAACCCAACTTGCTCTCGAACATCAGCACGGATGCAAAGACCATCCAAACCACAGAGCGGCTGAAGAAGAAAAAATAAGCCTGTGAGGAAGGCTGTCCTCCTGCTGTATTGTAGTAGTAGAGCCATGAGCCCACACCCAGATAGACTAAGCACACAGCCACAGTCAACACCTGGGCAGCTCGGAACTGTAAAGGTACATATCTCCTGGAGTTGCTGCTGAATCTTCTGTTGTTGTTGTTGTTGTTGTGATTCTGAAACTCTGCTTTCTTTTTCAATGCGAGGCAGATGTGGAAGACGATGGCAAGCATAGGGAGAAGGAAAAGGAAGTGCACCAAAAGTGTGAACAGATTCCGCGTACATGAATCTCGGAAAAACAAGCTGACCCATTGTGCCAAGTACGTGATTATGTTGTGTGAGGATTCATGCGCAGATGGCCATTCGCAAAACTCCTGTGGCCACATCTCCAACACCAGGTTCCACATCTTTCTGTTTATTGTCGGTGCAGAATCATCACATCCCTGCTGCACCAGCTGCCATTGCGGTTTTCTGCACCATGTTCTCTGCAAAAGAAGCCTGGTGACGACGACTAATCTGCTGCTTCAGGAAGTTTCTAGTCCGGTGTTGCTGGACAACCACAGCAACATTCCGACAATGGGTACGTCCCGATGTACCATTTCTCATAGGGATTTTTCTTTTCTTTTCTTCTCTGAAACAGTTACAGCATCTCAAGCTTGCTTGCTTGGCTGATTTCTTGCTGCCAGAGGTTTTGAAGCACCACCCATTCACGCCGCTGACATTTAGAGCATTTCAAGAAATATTGGGAAACGTGGACTGCAAAAGAACAGCGGAAAGTTTACCACGGGCGTTGACACAGATTGTGAGATTATCCGCAGACACAATTGTGGAAGAAAGATTTTCCCAAGTTGTCGGGTACCTTTCATTCCTGCCTTTACAAAAAGACTAATCTTAGAAGAATATTCCACCACACAGCTTCTGCTTCTTCTACTTCTTCTTCCTGTTCACTCTAAGAGATGCCACCAACAAGTTCAAACGCTCTCGTATTCCAACGTCACTTCTCTGCTGCTACGAGTGCTGCTTGTTGCTGCACAAAGCTTGTTGTGCATCAAAATACGTATGTATGTATGTCTGTATGTCTGGCTGTATGTATGTATGGTGTGTGCTGCTCGCTTCGCTCAAAGGAGGAAAAATACTCGACACCAGTTACAAAACCCATCAAAACCTGCGCCCAAAACTCATCAAAACTTAGCCCAAAATCCATCAAAACCTTAGCAGCCCAAAACCCGTCAAAACTTAGCACGAGATATCTACTCCATACTGCATCCAGACTTGGAAGGAGATTACTTACTGGAAGAGAAACTCATCAAAGAAAGGGAGGAAAGAAAAAGGGAAAATCAATCGTCCTTTGGAGAGAGGGACGAGAAATACATCCACCAAGACAAAACAAAAAAACAAGTGCTGATTCCAAGAGCAAGAGAATTCAACAAAACAAAACAACAAAAAGACTTGTACCTGTCTATCTTCAATTGGGCAAGGAAGAGAGGAGAGAGAGGACCAGATAGAAACCACACATGCACGCACTCCCAAGTGCAAAAGAAGACACTTGCTCTGCACGAGGAACAGTACTTCTTCTATCGCACTAGTAGAGAGAGAGAGAGAGTGTGTGTGTGTGTGTGTGTGAGAGATGCGAAGAAAGAACGAAAGAAAGGTATTGGGCTTTGCCCCCAAAATCTCCAAAACCCTAAATTCTCAAATCTAGCAATCACCTAAATTAGATTAAACCAAAATCTAAAATCATACGTAGATATTTTTTAATGTTCAACTATAGAATGCTAATGTAAGTCATCAGAAAAACCACCCCACCCCCCCCCCCCAAAAAAAAAAAAAAAAAAAAAAAAAAGGGGGGGGGGGAGGGGCGAGGGATTCCAATTCAAATCTTAATCTAAGTCTAATTGTTTTTTTAATCACGGAAGTGTCATCCAAATCTCCCCAAAAAAATGAACTTTAAAATATAATATTCAAATATGGATTCTATTAAGTCTAAATTTTAAAATCAAACGTGGAGACTATAAAATCTAAATCAAACATAAACTTTCATTTTTCAATATTCAACTTTTGGATTCTTGTCTAAGTCTAATTTGTTATTTTATTTTATTGGGACAGGAGTTTTTCAATCTATAAACATCATGATTTTTTTCAAAGAGTTCATTTTTGTCTCAAATATAGATGAAAAACCTTCTATATTAAAAAAAAAATTAAAAAGGCAGGGATGAGAACCCATCCACAAGAAGTACAAGGCAAATAAAAGCCTAAGAACACAAGTGATTCAAAAACATAACAATCAAGACACCCCTTTCTCTTATATAAAGTGTCATCGTAACAATCACATTGTTTTTTTAAAAATAATGTTACAACAAGAAGGGATGGATTGATGAGTACTTTTCAAATTGTGTAAGTTATAGTTCACGTGTTATCGCGGTGACATCAGTGAACAGAATTTCTTCCACCCAACTAAAAATTAAAATATACACAAAAAAAATGCAACGATGCTCTATAGGTAGGGTTGTTATTTCCACCCGCCCTCTCTCCACAAAAAAAAAGGGGAGAGTCCTTTATTGGGCTTCTTCTTGCATTGTGTGTTTTTTGTGTTTGTTTTGTTGGGCCCTGGTGGGGGCAGGGACTATAGTATTGGATCCAAATTTTGGAAGTTTTACCTTACATTTGGTGAACTAGTTTCTTTGGTGAAAGTGTTTAAATTGGAACAGATGTTTTTTTTGGGTGTTGAGAGTGTGAACACAGTAAGTAGATGTACAACATCTTATTTATTGGCAGGGCCAGCGTGTTTGTGACACCTTGTTCTCAATCCTTACCCTTTTATAAGAATTTGACTAGTATTCAATTATTATTTTATGTGCATGAAAAACAAACATAAAGACAATAATAGGTAGAGTGTGAAAAAATCAACTATTCCTAATATTATTGGACACTTTCGTGCAACATGTTGTTTGGAAATTAAAAAGAGACTACTCTCATTTGCAAGTCCAAAAGAAAGCTTTTTGTGCATGTTAGACACTAGATGGATCCTTCAATCCTTGTAGACATTGAAGCATGAAGGACCCCACCCAGCAAAGCAAAGCAAAGCAAAGCATCCACCAGCACACTGACCAGCTCATGATGGATGATGTATGGAAAGGAAAACACATTCTTGTTGTCACCATGGTGATTAGATATGTAAGATTCCATCCCCGTGTATCTACCTACCTAATTAGGTAAGTAGAGGCCAACTGCCTTACCTACTCACCTACCTACATACCTAGTAATCACCTATGTTCCTTACATACTCACCTACCTACGTACCTAGTAATCACTTATGTTCCTTACATACTCACCTACCTACGTACCTAGTAATCACTTATGTTCCTTACATACTCACCTACCTACATACCTAGTAATCACTTATGTTTCTTACATACTCACCTACCTACGTACCTAGTAATCACTTATGTTCCTTACATACTCACCTACAGTATTTACCTTCTTATATAAGAAGTTACTTATGTATGTAGTGTGAGCGGGGAAGTAGGAAGGTATGATAAGTTACCCTGGTGGAACTTTGGTGACCCATCACGGGTTTGCAATGGATGGTTACCCACTAGTGCATGCTGGTTCACCCCTGCACTTGTTGGCCAGAGTGAACCAGCACCTACCAGCCCACCATCCAGTGAATGCCGGTTATGACCTCAGTTGTGAATGAACCTCAATTGAGTTAATATTAGGTTTAACCTTGGTAACCCATTCTGTAAGGAGTAAGCCCTTTTCATAGGGTAATATTAGGTAAGAAAATATGCTCAGTACTAGCTAAGTAGGTGGATTATCCATAGGTAAAGGCTGATTTTACTACTTACCTACTGATAACCTGCTTGAAGGTTGATAGTAGGTTAGGTGGTAACAGAGCTAACCACTATGGTTAATTACCGATCCAAACAAAGAACTATTAATGACCACTTATCATCCATCCTTCATGGTGAGCTGGTGGGTGCTGGTTCACTCTGGCTGTCCAGGTCATATTTGGGATTGGCCCAAATAGTATAGTGTCATTTTTGAGGTTTAGGGTTTTAGGGTTGGACTTGTCAGGCTGCTTACTAATGTTGGGGCTTCCATCATTGTTTCAATTACACAAAGGTCATGTGATGAGCTAAAATGGGACATGAAATGATCTAAAAAATGCACGTAACTAGGGTACTTCCCACTTTCAAAAAAGAAACAAACAAGGGTTGCATTTGGAGTGATGGATGTAAATTTCAATGGACACACAGGCTACACCAAAATGGGTGAAAGCATCACCAGATTTCCAATAAAAGGCAATAAGAACCTTAAACCCTAACCCTAAACCCATTTTCTTGCAAAGATTCATATGAATGAATGCATCACCAGGTCTTAATTGATTTATGTTTTAGACTTCATCAAAGGTGGTTTACCCATTGTTAAAAATACAATGCCAAAATGGTTTTGGTCTACAATATACAATCTATGCTTTCCAAAATAACATTGCAAAGTGAGATGTTTTTTTTGTGAAAACAAACCATTCATTTCAAAGTGAGATGTCCATTTTTTTCAATTTCCTAAATGGTTAAAAAGCAATAATTTTGGGGGGAAATCAGGTATGCCCATGGATTTTTGCATTGTAAAAATTTAATATTATTATTATTATTATTAAAACAAGAATAAATGGTCACAAATTCCCACTTCTTTTGAAACCTGTTTTTGGCATGCTCCACCTCACTTGCACTATGTGACAATTTTTTTAAAAAAAACACTATGTATGTTGGTGCCTTTTGCAAAATCTGTTTTTAGCATGCTCGTTGTCACTTGCATTATGTGACCAAAAAAAATAAAAATTTAAAGAACATGAAATACGTGCCATATACGAAATCCATTTTAGGCATGCTGATCATCACTTTCGCTATGTCCCAATTTATTTTTTAAGAAAAACATTAAGTACGTGCATCATGTGTGTTTGAAGATTGCCATGCTAATTGATAACACATTGTTGGCACATGCTCGCTCGTCGCACAATCATTGGATTGCCTTACGCTTGTTTGAAGGTTGTGGTGTTAATTGATCATGTGGTGTTGAGATGCTTGTCTTACACTCAATTGAGTACATGGGGCGTTGACATGCGCAGTTGTATGGATGGATTATGGATTACGGTGGTGAATCAACAAGCGTCACTTCTTTTTCTTTTTGTCTTTTTTGGCATGATGGAAAATTGGAGTGCCTTTTGCCAGACCGTACTAAGTGACATAATTTATCACCAAAAAAAAACACCACGTTTTTGTTGTATATGGGTGTCGACTATTGTTGTCACTAGGAACTTGTTTTCCTATGTGAAACCACATGTGAAATAGGGTTAGTTGCCGCATCTCTTACTGACATTAGAGGAGGGCGGCTCCTCTAATGAGCACAACACTCGCATCATTTTGACCTAATATGTGACATCTTGGGTCGGTCCCACAAGGCCAAAACAAATTATTAACTTTTGACGAATATTACTTATCGCCCTTTTATGGCCACAATGAACCAGCACCCACCAGTGCACCATGGAGGATGGATGATAAGTGATTAAGAAACAGTTTTCTGTTAGGTTCCAGTTCCTTAGTTAACCTCGGTGGTTAGCTTGATTGCTTCTTTTTTCTACCTACCTATTAACAACTCACAAGCAGGTTGTTACTAGATAAGTAGTAAAAACAGCGCTTAGCTATGTATAAACCATCTACTTAGCTAGTAGTTACCTATTTTCCTACCTATCTACTTATATAGAAGACCTATTTGTTGCAGAATTGGTTACCAAGGTGAAACCATATACTAACACGGTTGAGGTTCATCCACAACTGAGTAATAACAGGCATCCAGTGGATGGTGCACTGGTGGGTGCTGGTTCACTGTCGGCCTCATACTTACTGGATGACACTTTTGTGTGGTGAAGAATGAATGAATGAATGAATGAATAACTAACTAAAGTTCTAACGTTCTTTTGGCTCCAGCCCAAGACGAAAGAAAATGTCTTTCATTAAAGTACATGAGAGAAGTGCAGTTTCTCTAGTCCTAAATCTGTTCATCACCATTTTGGGTTGGGCGCACAGATTTAGGGTTTAGGGTCCTATTCATGGTTTGGGCTAATAGATTTAGGGTTTAGGGTCCCATTCTTGGGTTGAGTTGGGTTTAAAGTTTTAGGGTTTAGGGTTTAGGGTCCCATTTTTGGGATGTTAAACCCCCTTCCTAAGAGGGTGAATACCCATCCTTAGAAGTGAATAGCATATTTAAGTGTGAACAAGCAAAATAATAAGTTGTCCAACAATGACAAATATACAAGGGGGTTTTTGGATTTTTCTGAATTTTATCAAAAATATTTCTAGGCGCTGATACTTATCAGCCTCTAAAACTAACTTTAGCTCCCCACTTTCACCCCCACTTCCACCTATTTCAATTTAACAGTTGGAGTTCATGCCCAATCAAACTCAGAAGGCAAGTAAAAAGCACGCCTCCTCAAGGGTCTTTTCCAGTATTGTTTTGCAGTTCTTTGAATTTCCCAAGAACCGGCGATTCTTGGTATTTCAAAAACAAATCAGAAACCAAGAATCATCTTGTTCCGGGTATTTCAAAACCCTCAAAGAATTGATGGTTTTCATGAAATATACAATTTTATTAATATCTTGAAGGAAATATTCAATCCATTGAAAACTTACATATTCCAAAGGCCACTTTTTTTAATTATTGAAAATTCCATAACCAAATTCTATCATGGTTGTTGTTCTATAATTGGTCAAGTTTATAAAATCCATGACATAAAATGAAGAATAATTTTGTAGTGAACTACATTAAATAAAGTCTTAGGAATGAAGTGAACAAATTGCACACAATTATGACACGTAATGACTCAGTGTGGTATTTTTTTCCCCAAATTCATGAGGTAGATGGGTTGGTAACAATCTAAAAAGAGGGCTTAGCCAAATTTGCTACATGTTAAATGAAAAAAAGAGAAAAAGTTTAAGAATTCTAGTACATGTTGGTGACATGCTAGAACAACCCAATGTCTAAATATGGCAACATGGGCCCATTTCTCCTCATAATGTGGTGACAAGGGCCAAATTTTTCCACAAAAATTAACCCCACCCTTTGTACCATGGGCAACACCTTTTTCTTTTTTGTTGCCAAGATGCAAAATTTTGCCCCCAAAAAAATCATTGTTTGTGAGCTTTCAAGCTTCAAAAGAAAGAGAGTCCAAGTTAGTAGAAGGAACAAACCATTTACTTCCAAGCCAATGCCATAAAGGCTTCACATCTATGACATAGAGAAAGTGCTAAATTGGATAAGGTATAAGTTGGGAAGAGTGCATAAAAGGATTTTTTTTTAATGGGGCTCCTGAATGGGCAGCCCATGGCAAAAGGGAACTTGAGATCCGTGGAGGGCCACTCAATTGACAAGCATGGACAATATCCCAACTTGAAGAAGAAAAACCTTTATATAAAAATCAAGGACGGGAACCCATCCATCAAATGTACAAGGCAAATGAGAAGCCCAAAGAGTAAACTTAAATGTGTCTACTTATGTTTAAATGTAAACTTAAATGTGTCTACTTAAACATGTCCTTAAAAGTTTACACTACAAATGCAATTTTCCATCATACCAAGGGTGAACTAGCACCTGAACTAATAACATGATAAAAACCCTAAAGATTAAAGTTATCTCTATAGTCACCCTGTTTCACCCTCTCTTGGGACCTGCTTTGACCTCCTATAGCCTCTTTCAGTGTATCAGCAAAGTCTGGAAATTTAATTAAATCTCCTTGTGAAATGCTGAAACTCAACAGTTAATGCACAAGGTTCGAGAGTAATTTTAGTAGTTGTACAGGACGTTGGAGCAGTGAAATTATATGTGGCAGCAGTGGGGGCGCTCAGGAAAAAGGAAAGATGGCGTGAAACTCAGTTTACCACCAAAATTGGTGGAAAAATCACCCTTTATAATCACGTATTTGGTGATCATTTTTTTTTGTGACACTAATGAATTGTGATTTAAACAAGTACAGTCAAGATTGTGACTATAAGGGAAAGGGGGAAAAAAAACCCTTTACAAAACAACTCTTTTATGCTAGATTAAAGGTGTCAATTTTGTTTAATTTTTTTATAAGGGTTATTCTAAGTTCTATTATTCATTATTAAATTTGAAGAAGGTTGTGATTTTTGCCTATTTTAATACAACGATTTACATTGAGTTTGAGCTTTTTAAATATTAGCTTGTGTATTTTGTCAATTATATTTTTTAATTAAGATTTTTTTGCTTCATGACAGTTTGCATTTTTATTTTTTTGTTTGCATAAAAAATTTGTTTTTTCTTCTTTTCAATTGGATTCATTGTTGTTAGTTTGCTTAATTTGAACACAAAACAACACTAACATTGTTAAAGGGAACTACAATTTATCAAATCTTAATATTGTCCTAGATTTTTTTCATTATAGTCACATTTTTTTAAAAGGCTTTGAAAAAAATTTGTGCTACTAATGAGTGTGGTAATGACTCTAAAAAATGGTGTTTCTTACTAAAACGGATGATTGCCAAAAAAAAATGTGTGACACAAATAAGAATGTGACTAAAATGAACATGACCATAAAGGGGGTTTATTGTAGTTTGAGTCTCAGGTTTTTTCGTTTCATAAAATTTCATTCTCAGTTACAAGTTTTATGCCCTATTATGCTGAAACTGGCAGTTCTCGCCCCCTAATCGCCTAACTTTACTAATAATTTTATTGTGTCAATTTTGTTTTTTTGACAAACCTTAGTGTGAATGAGTTTGAGATTTATTTTACTTTTGGATTATTATTTTTTAGAAGGAGCAAAGGAGATTATTTTTTATAAAGTCAGAGTCTTTTGCTCCTCTCTAGCTTTGTATACCTAGGCGTTTGATTTGCGATTTTGTTTTTGCAAATACATGAGGTTGATATCTATCTATGAAGCAAGGTAGTTTGTTTGTTTTGTACTTATGAGATCCACCGAACCAGGATGCTTCAGATCGCATTCTTGGTCTCTTTGGAAAGCTCTCCAGGAGGTGGGGTGCATTGGCTTGGTTCCATGAGGTTTGGACTTGTGGTGCAAAAGTTCTTGAATATTGAATGAATTTTTTACTGAAAGCTAAAGTAAATCATAGCTGAAAATGTTGGAGGAATTGGAATGTGCCTTTGGTGTTGTTGGAAAGATCTTGATGATCAGGATGTAATGGAATTGATTTGGTAAGATTTGGATTCAGAGTGTGTGAGATATTGATTTTTAAGTAAGTGATATCTGCCACTGAAAATTTAGATAAATTCTAAAAAGCCAGGTTTTGGAAGGAAAAACCAGTTGAAAACGTGATCAAACTTGCAGGTCTACCATTTAATAAATGTACGTGGTAACACTTAGGCCAACAGCACAGGCCACACACTAGTTGAAGTGAGCTTTGGATTTTCCCATGTGAAATGAGTAATGTCTTGATTATGTGTGTTCATGCATGTTTAGTGAGATTATTGGGATATGTTTCATTTTAAGCAGTTAGCAAAAAGCTCCTAGATGGTTTACGACTATTTCTAACCATGGTAAAGTTCTTGCCCTAAAACTAAATTGTGGTCTCAGAGTCTAAATTCAGCATTTCCGGAGTTAAATATGTTCTCAAAAGATATTATGAAAAAAGGTTTCAATGTAGTTTGAATGTTTTTGAGAACCAAAAAATTATAGCAAGCTTGTTTCTATTATCCCAAATAGGAGAAAAAAAAATTGAAATCTCTAATTATTTGTTATTTTCTCAAGTTCCAACAAGAAAATCAACCGGCCCAATAATTAATGAATGCCATCATTTTGCATGGCAAATTGTGAACAGAAATTTTCATGCTTTGAACATCAACAACGCTGTCTGTCGGTGTGAACAAATTCTCAAAGCACACCAACCGACTCTCTTGTTCATTGTTCATGTTCCATATACAATTCTAGACATAGCCTGAAGATACGCCAAAGACCAACATGTGACAAGGAAGGAAGCATTCACAAGTGCCTCAAATCTGCGATTTCCTGCTTTGTCGACATAGCAGACAAATTGTGTGATGTGGGTGTGATGCCTTATTCCAATTCCTCTGGTTGCATTCCAGAGAACAGAATTGAATTGTTTTGTAGTGCCCAATTTGAAACATGCAATGTAGAATCAAAGCCCTACAAAGCTCAAAGCAAGAAAAAAATAGAATGAACCAGTTTACAGTCTCTGGACAGTAAACAGTTTTCCGTTGCATTACTGTCCCAGAGATAACCAAGGTGGTTACACCACAATGGTTAGCTAATTTCACTGCTCCTACATATATAACTACTACAATTACCTCGAACCTTGTGAGTTAAATGCTGAGTTTCAGCATTTCATACCGAGATTTAATAAAACTTCTGTACTTTATACCTCACTCAAAGAGGGGATAGGGGTGAAAAGAGGCCCAAAGACAGGGTGAAGACTGAATGACTTTTAAGGAAAACTCTAATGTCAATTCCATTTTAGTAAGGTGCTGCAGAAGGTTTAGGGTTTTAACCTATGACTTATACCCCTCTTCATTGGAGGTGACTTTTAGGTATAAATAAATAACCAGGAAATTTGGCCATAGTAGAGTGAATCAACAGCCAGCAAGTCATCATCCATTGAAAACATGTTATGACTCAATTGTGGATGAACAGAACCCCAATTGGTAAAGGGCTAAAGGATTGTTTCTAAGTAGGGTAGAAAAGGCAGAAACTGAGCTAACCACAGTGGTTAGCTAAAGAACTGGAACCCAATGCAACAGTGTTCCTTGTCCACCTACCATGATCCATTCATCCCTCATAGTGGGCTCATGGCTGCTGCTTCACTCTGACCCCAAAATTATATCTATGTAGTCTAGGTCACTCTCTGTTTCATATAGGGAATTATTAAAAGTTCAAGTAATATTTTAAATTTTCACTTTAAATTATTTAAATGATAATAATTTTAATTATTAAATAAATAATCATTATATATATATGTGTGTGTGTGTGTGTGTGTGCCTAATTGGAAATATATTCTTCAAAGAAGATGATCTGCACATTGCAACAATGTTTACCTTAGAAATCTGGGAATAAAAATGTACGTGTTACCCAAATGTTCCTTTACAAAGAAACTCAAGAATAATTGAAAGCACTACCATTTTCAATGCAATTGTTTAGATTTCATTGTCAATACATGCCGAATAGCACATGCTTTCAACAGAAGTGAAACATGTGATGTGGTAACGTGTAGTTCGCATGAAGAGTCTCACACTTAAATATCAAAGTGTTTGGACAGTAGCACGGAAATGGGTAGTACATGGAACACACGAAGAGTTAGAACCAAACATTATAAAAGTGTTTGGAATGTAGCCCATAACTAAGGATCTGTCTGGATGGTGAATGAGGTACCATATATAACCATTGCATGTAGTTCACAAGAAAAGAGTTACAATCGAACTATAAATGTGTTTGGAATGTAGCCCATAAATAAGGATTGGTCTAGATGGTGAATGAGGTACCACATATAATGGTTGCGTGTAGTTCACAAGAGAAGAGTTCCAATTGAACTATAAGAGTCTTTGGAATGTAGTCCATAATTAAGGATCCTTCTAGATGATGAGTGAACTACCACATAACATGGTTGGTTGCGTGTAGTTCATGAGAGAAAAGTTACAATCAAAACTATCAAAGTGTTTGGAAGGTAGTGAATAAATTTTTTAATTTATTGGTCTAAATGGCGCTCTCTCACTTGTGGCTTAATCTTGTACAAGCTTCCTGAGTGTTTTTTTTTAATCACTTTTTTGAAAATGAGTTATATGGAGGTTACTTACTACATTGCAAGAAAACCATTAAAGCATATGGAAATTGTGTCCTTGGATTGTGGATTTTACTACAATAAGTAAGCTAATTGTAAATACACGTGATAAACAACAAGCCACAGCACAATGCACATGGGATTGTTGGGATTGTTTAGTGTATAATTTCACCTCCACTTCAAAAGTGAATACTACTTGTGGAAAACAAAGTCACAAAGTTGAAATATTTAAACTTGGGTAAGATTTGAATCCCATACACAATAAGAAGTGGCCACAGAAACCTAATGGAAAGCCACTGACATGGGCTCCATTATGAGAGATGGTTTCAATTGCATAGCTCCAAATGAGCTAAAAATCTATAACTAATGAATGCTAATAGATTCACAATTTGATTTTTTTTTTAAGCTATCATTTAGTTACACATAAGTTCTAATAAAAGAAGTGACAAATGTCATTTTATTGTAACTCACAGCTTGAGTGAATTAGCTCTTGAATTTGGTCAATGCAGAGCTATGAGCCTAGTCACATGAGAAAAAATGGAATGGAAAGGGGTTGTCATGACAAAATATATTATGACCCTTTTCCATTCCATGACAAAATATGTTATGACCCCTAACATATTTTGTCATAACAGCCCCTCAATGGAAAGATATCCTTAATAGGCTTAACTAATTTGAACCAATGTTGGGTAGTTATCAAACTTTTCAAGAAACACTTGTCAATTATGCATGCATTTAATTTGTGAGTGAAGTTGAGTAATTAATAATTCTAGAATTAGTGGGGCTAAGTCCCCCCCCCCCCCCCCCCCCAAAAAAAAAACAACAAAAAAATAATTTTAAACAAAAAAAAAAAATAAATTTTTTATTTTTTTTATATAAATATTATATATATTTTTTTTATTTTAATATTATTATATTATTTTTTTTTTTTATTATTGTTGTTGTATTTTTTTAGGTGGTGGTTTTGGGGGGGGGGGGGGGGGGGGACTTAGCCCCACTAATTCTAGAAT